>UMAO01002768.1_pt1 | contig 151677 bp, 123 predicted proteins | sample 1963741 | NCBI WGS metagenome assembly UMAO01 (sample SAMEA4835919, study PRJEB28245) | human gut metagenome | biome: gut microbiome; material: fecal sample | place: Denmark | collected 2008
TGAGAGTGGAAGGAATATCCTAGCTAAGCATAAGAAAAACAATGCCTAGGGGGATTGGCATTGCTTTTAGTTTTAATATACTTTCAAATAGAATCAACTATGCATTTAAAGAGTTACGGAAAGGTTCAGCTTTAGCACGAAGCTTATTGAACTCAGCTTCAATCTTCATTTCACGCTCCAAAGCCTTATCCTTCTTAGCTTTTTCAGCTAATTCAGCCTGGTGTCTTTGCTCTTCAGTCATAGCATCTAACTTGGCTTTAGCTTTAGCATCAGCTTTGGCCTTCTTTTCTGCCTTCTTAGCATCAGCATAAGCTTTCTTTTCAGCGGCGGACTTAGCCTTTTCAGCTTCTTTAGCTTCGTAAGCGGCTAACTCATTCTCATAATTGAGACCTTTCTTTTCACAACGAGCTTTGAGTTCGTTGAGATCGTTTTCTCTAGACATTCTCTTGGATTCTTCTTCTTGAAGCTTCAAGGTCTCTTCGGCAGAAACATAGGTGATTCCCTTAGCTTCTGCAGCAGCTTTTTGATCGGCTACGATAGTTTCATGGTCGATCTTAGAGAACTTCTCGACGTTCATGAAGAAGAAGAGGATAGCAATACATGCGTAGCAAATTGTTTCTCCACCGATGAATGTCCAAAGTGTAGCTTGTTGGACATTGCCCAAGTTTTCTGTGATTTTTTCACTATTATATCCGGCAGCAACAAGAACGGCGTTGATTATTCCATTGGCGATTCCAGTCATACCAGCCATGATGGCTCCGTAGACGGTCATGGTCAAACCATCAGTACGAATTCCATATACAGCTTCTTCATGATCGAGCATATCAGCCATCAAAGCAAGGGAGATATACATAGCAGGAGTGCTTCCTAAAGCCTTGATGACGAATGATGTAGTTACAAGAGCGAAGTTTGAAGGCTTGATGAAACCGATAGCTCCACCAATTACTGAAATAAAAGCACCGAATAAGATTGACTTGCCTTTTCCAATCTTGTTAGCCAAAGGCCATACGAGCAACATACCTACAGCAGTAGGAATAGCACCGATGATTGAAAGGGTTCCTTGGAAGGTTCCACCATTAGCGGCAGAGTAAACTCCGTCGATGGCAAACCAAGACTGGCAGTAGTAAATTTGTGAGCAGTTCTTCAACATACCACCGAGTTGGTAGAGGAAGAAGAAACAAATGATAATCCACCAATATTTGTCTTTCAAGCATACTTTAGCTTGCTTGGAGAGAGGGACAGCTTTCTTTTGCTCGGCTCTATCGCCTTGTTGCAAGGAGAAGGACTCTTCAGTGATTCTTTCACGAGTGAAGTAGTACTCGATGATAGTTCCTATGAAGGTGATTACCATCAAAGCGATGACGAAGATTCTCCAATGGTCGTAAGAAGCTTGAGAATCAATTCCACCCTCCTTATCGACAAACAACAATCCCATGAAGAAAGGAAGAATCATGGAAGTCAATCCCATAGCTGCCAAAGCGGTAGCATTGGAGATTGTAGCCAACAAAGAACGATCAGTACTATTTCTTGTAGATAGAGTGACCAATGAACTATGTGGTGTGTAATAGAATGGATAAGCTACAGCAAACCAAAGGTTGTATCCGATGGCGAATACTACTAATGTGATAATTGAAGTTGGTGATGCTTCAGTATTAAAAGGTGTAGCTATGAACAAGACAATTAATGCGACGACAGACAAAACTGTGGAAAGCAAGAGAATAGGACGAGCTTTTCCTGCACGGGTCTTTGAGTGGTCCATCAAACGTCCGACGACAATGTTTCCTAAGACGACGAAGATGACTGAAATAATAGGAAGCCATGTTAAGAAGTCCTTGGCCCAAACAGTCATGTTGAGTACATCTGTCATGTACTTATTCAAGTAGCCTGACAAGATAGAGTTAGAAAGAAGTGCCAAAGTAGGTCCTACAAAGTAACCGAGAGCTCCTTCAGGGAAGATCTTAGCTTTTGCAGACTTCACCTTGGTTGAAAGAAGAGGATTGTCGAAGAAGCTCTTCTTTGCTTTTTTTTCTTTTCCTTGAGACATAGTGTCCCTCCTAAGATGATGTTTGCTTAGATTCAAAGTAAGCACTATCAATATAATAGGTAAGGGCTTTAGGTTTTTTAATTGTTGCCCAACTTGTATTTATTCTTGCTTAACTTGAAATCGATATCATTGCTTTTAGAAATTAAAACTTGTTAATTTGATTGATTATTATGTTTTTGAATTAAAAAGACCACCCTTTTTATTAGGGTGGTCTTTCTAATGTAATAGTTTTTTACTTTACTAAAGAAACAGTTCCATAAGCGGGAATTGTAGTACCAGCTTGTGTGAAGCTAATATCTTCATTGGTGAAGTTTTGAGCGAAGTAGTATGTCTTTACCTCATCTCCATCATGGATATCCAATGAATAGGATATGACACGATCGTTGTCGATTAGCTTGGCTTTGAAGTTTCCACCAGTCTCAGTATTGTAGAAATCTAGACACGAATAAGATGATCCGAGTTCTAAAGCGTTTGTAGAACGATTCTTCAGTGCTTTTCTAAAGGCTGTAGAAATGTCTTTGTTATTCTTCAACAAATTCCAATCGATTTGATTTAACTTATCTGAAGAGTTGTAGGAGTTATGAGAGTAGTAAACTCCCTTTGTGAATGGATCTTTGTAGTAGGTGTTAGAAACTAACAAATCTTTATCTGTGATTTTCTTGGACTTTCCAAAATCTTGTCCAATTTGGAAGAAGGCTGAGGATAATGATCCTAGTAAGTTGTCGTTTGCCATGATTACTTCTTTATGGATGTCATTCTCAGTCATAGAAGAAGTTCTAGATAACTCGAAATGATCATAAAGAGTGAGGTTGTCGTGACATTCGACATAAGCGATTGAAGCTCCGATTCCATCAGCTGATTTACTGCTGTATGTAGGTCTTCCTGTCGATCCTGTCCAATAGGTTCCGGTCAATCCATAGTAAATCTTTTCTAACTTAGTTTGGTTGATAGTTTCGCCATCGGCATATCCTAAGGCTTGCTGAATGTAACCACGAACTGAAGTGTCGTCGTTCTTTCCAGGAAGAGCGTCACGATAGTCGTCGTTGAAGGCACCTACCCAATTATCACCTTCGGCATTGATGTTTCCTTGGGTACCCATATCATAGTGACGATATCCGTAATCTGGATCTCCACTAAACATGGACCAACCTTCTCCATAGACCAAGATGTTGGGATCGACTTTATCCAATGCTTTTCTAATCTCGACCATGGTATTCATATCTAGGAGCCCCATCAAATCGAAACGGAAACCAGAAATGTGATAGTTCTTAGCCCAAGATACGACTGAATCCACGATGAATCTTCTCACCATTCCTCTTTGAGACGCGATATCTGCACCAGCTCCAGAAGAGTTCTTGCTTCTAAAGTAGTATCCGGGGAAGACATCTTCGAATGAAGTTCCATTGGATGAAGGCATATGGTTGTAGACGACATCCATTACAACTCCTAATCCGGCCTTGTTGTAATCTTCGACAAAGGAAGAAAATTCGTTGACTCTAGTCAATCCATTGCTAGGATCTGAAGAATATGAACCCTCGGGTGCATTGTATTGTTGAGGATCATAACCCCAGTTATAGATTCCGGCAGATGATTTGTTTATGTAATCGGAATCGTCTAATTTTGTTTCGTCTACTGAAGAAAAGTCAAAGGCAGGCATAATTTGAACATGGGTCAATCCATTGTCTTTCAATTCTTTGACATAGTCAAAACCGGTCTTTGTTCCATCTGACAATGAAGTGCCTGATTCATGCAAGGCATTGAATTTTCCTCTGTTTGCTGCTGTTCCATTCCAAGAAGTGGAAGAGGAGAAGTCACGAGTGTGCATTTCCATAATAGTGACTCCAGCATAGTTATCTGTGGAAGGAGCCCATTTGTTTGTAGTCTCCGATGCAAATTCTTCATCACCTTCATGAATCTTATCGAAATCTACTACCATAGATTTCTTTCCGTTGGCGTTAGATGAATACGCATATGGATCAGCAACATCCTTGGTGACATCGCCATAGTTGTTGACATCGAATGTGTAATAATATCCGTGAAGATTTCCTACCAAACCTACTGAGAAAACACCTTTCTCATCTTTCTTCATCGTATATTGAGTTAACTGTTTGGTTGTTGCATCTTTATAAAGATTTAACTTGATGTCAGTGGCGGAAGGAGACCATACTTTGAAAATGGTGTTTCCGTTTTGAATAGTCGCACCAAGTTTTTCCATGGTGTAATACTTCATATCGAAGTTACGAGATGAATAATATGGTTTAAAGTCTACTTCTGATAAGTCGGACATCAAATCAAGAGGATTGTAACAAAGAGAAATGACATACTTATAAGATAAATCCAAAGGTTTATCGGTATTCAAGACTAATGTAATCTTATCTGAGGTGAATACACACTCATCATTTTTGAAATAAATCGAGCGTTTATATTTTCTTTCAGCTCCATTATTTCTAAAGATTCTTAACGTCAATCGTTTAGATTTTATAGCGGATGCATCAGGAAGTGTCTCTAATAAGTTCTTCTTTGTCTTTGCGTTCAATTCTATTGTGTATGAAGTTGTTCCGTCAGAATTATTGACTTCTTTGTAGATGGCGGATTCTACAGGAGTTACTGGGAAGTCATTGATTGAATAATACACGCCTTTAGAATCATCAATCCATATACTTCTATGACCGTTTTCATCTACTTGAATCTTAGAAGGGTCTATTACTAAGTCACCTTTTTTATCTTTTTTATCACCTGATGCATCTCTAAAGATCAATCCGGTAAAAACATTGTCTTCAGTCAAGGTGAACGAAGACGAAGGTGTTCCGGTAACATCATCAGTCCAGGTGTCGAAGCATTCGTATTCTTGATTGAATGTCAAATAGACAGGAATGAACGGAATATCATCTCCGGTCTTTTCAAATGTTACGTTATCAGCTGATGACACTGGGAATAAAGATCCAGGAAGCGAAGGATCATCCGACCATCCCCATACATAGCTTCTATCGGCCCTTTCACCATCATAGGCTAAATAGATGTTTAAATCAGAAGGCTCGGTTTCAGTAGCAGTACTCTTGGGAGTAGAACTTGCGGCTTCGTATCTTTTTCCTTCCATTGGAACAGCACCATTACAAGAAGCTAATCCCAATGACAATGTGACCAAACTCAACAATGTTAATTGATATGTCTTTTTCATAATTGTTTGTTTAACTCCTTATTTACTTGTGGTTGTTTCGACATGTTGGTTGAACTCTTCTACTGAGTAGAAAGCACTCAATGTATTTCCACTTTCTGAATTCCAATTTGCTACTAAGAACAAGTTGTAATGACCATTTGAATCAGCAACTAACTTTGTCTTATCTATTTCGACTTGTTCATCCTTTGCATCGCCGTTTGCTAGTCTAGGCTTGTATCCTGTGAAGATATCGTCTTTACCGGTTAGAGTAAATTCATTGGCCACTGTTCTGTCATAGTCACTAAATCCAGAATAAGTCTTTCCAAACTTGAAGTATGCGTGAGCAAACTTATATGTCTCTATTCCTGTAACACTAGCTAATGTTTTGTTGTTCAAAGCATAGTTTTCACCACCGACTCCTCCCCAAGAGAAGATGTTGGTTCTACTATTTGCCCAACCTTCGTTATAATTGCTCAAATCAGCTGTAAAGTAAACATTGAAGTCTTGTGGATCTGTTTCATCTGCGGGTGTTGGAGTTGTAGTTACTACAGGAGTTAAGAATGTCACAGCATCATCGGAGTTATTGAATGCTTTGACTGCTCCATTTGAATTTTCTGCTATGTAGATGCTGTAGTTTCCATTCTCATCAGCTTGGATAGTAGTCAAATCAACGCTTCCACTTTGGGTTGTAGCGGCTTTATCTCTTAGCAAACAACCAGTGAATACATTGGTTTGCTTTAATTTCAAAGTGGCTTCAGTAGTAAAGTCCCAATCTGTGTATCTCTTATATTTGAATCCATATTCAAGATAGATGGCATTGAATTCATACTCACCAAATTTCTTGGTGGTGCTGGCACCCAATCCTGTATTTCCTGGTCCACCCCATAACCATAATGAGTCTTTATCTGTCGAATAATAATAGATATTGTAGTTTGACGGCTCTGTTGTAGCATTCTTAGGCCAAACTGCAGGTGTGCTGGATGTCAAGAACTCATTCAATCCTTCGATAGAATCGAAAGCTCCAGTCTCGCCATCTTCTTTTTCACCAATGTAGATATTTGTTTTACCTTCAGATTTAGGTGCAGGCAAATCGATATCATCAGCATTAGCTGAAGTTCCATCATCATTCTTGACCTTGGTTCCGGTAAATGCGGAATCTCTCGTCACTTTGAAATGGGATGTTGTATCTGTATCGCTCCAGCTTCCATAACAATAATAGTATGTGTTGAAGTTGAGATATAGAGCAGAGAATGTATATCCACTTTCTGCATCATCTAAAGTTAAACCTGTGGAAGTGAATTTTAATCCACAAGAACCAGTTCCACCCCAAAGCCAGAACATTGTTCTTTTAGCTTTAGAATTAGCACATGTATAGTAGATATTGTAGTCCCCTGGATCTGTGACCTCATCTTGTGCCCAAACTGGAACTATTTCATCGTCATAGATAGGATCATCAGGATCTATAGGAGTAGTATCCTTAGGAACTTCTGTTGTGGCTGGTCCATCAACGAAGTCTCTATCTTTCGATGGTGTGGTAGGATTTGTAGGTTGTCCACCAGTATCCGGTTTGTCTGGCTTGTCAGATGGTGTTGACGGCTTACCAGAATCTGTCTGATTAGGCTGGGTCGTAGTTGTCCTTGGTGTTTCCTTGCAGCTTTCAAGTCCCAAGGAAATCAACAAAAGACCTGAAAGCAAAAGAAGAGATTTCTTTTTCATTTTTATACCTCGCAATTTTTATTATAATTCAAGAAAGAGAAAGAACTGTAAAGGCTTTCATATATTTCTAGATTTTAAATGAAATTCAGCGGGCCTAAAAATAATAAAAGTCAAAATATAAAGTTTTATGAAACGCTAGTATTTCCTATCTTTACAATTTTCTATCATAATTATATAAAAAGCTCAGGGTTGTCCTGAGCTTTCTTACCGAGTTTCAACTACTAATTAGGCGTTAGCTTTCTTAGCTTCAGCTTCTTTCTTCAACTGCTTATTTAACTTTTTCTTCTCTCTTCCAGCCTTGAAGTATTGATGCAATCCTTTGTGGAAATGTCCGTTGAACATCATCAAGAGACCTTGAAGTTGATTCCATGAGATGGCACCGTTTGTCATTCTAGACAAGACTTTGACGGTCTGGTTAGATACACCCATGATCAAGGTATCAGCCATTTTTTCGTTTCCGAACTTTCTGAACATCTTGGTCAAACCGGAGATTACATGAGCGAAGACTCTTCCAGTCCAGCCCTTTGCATATTTGAGGTCAGACATAGTAGTGTTTGAGGTGATTTCGATTCTTGTCTTTCTCTTGTTCAACCATGTGAAGGTGTGAGGAGGAATAGGTCTTCCCAACAACTTCTCAAATTCAGCATCGGGAACATTTGTTACATCGCCAGTGAAATAGTGAGGAAGCTCTTCTTGTGTATAAGGAAGAGGTGCATTTGTTCCTTCGACATGGAATGAGGTGGTCAATTGCATGTCGACACTTGAAGAACCTATTGAAATTTCATAGTCTCCAGTTTCGACTTCCCATTTGTTTGTCTTGGTGTTGAAGTAACGGAATGACTTATCATCGAAAGGAATGAAGACTTCTTTTTCTTCTCCAGGAAGTAAGTTGGTCTTGACAAATCCTTTGAGTTCACGTACAGGACGAACGATTCCAGAGCTAGGAAGTCCGATGTAGAGTTGGCTGACTTCCTTACCTTCTCTATCACCGACATTCTTCACCTTGAAGGTGACACCATTCTCGTCAACTTTGATATTAGAGTATTCGAACTTGGTGTAGGAGAGACCAAATCCGAAAGGATAGCAAACTTTGATATTTCTTGTGAGATAGTAACGATATCCGACAAACAATCCTTCTCTATATTCAGAAGTCACATCCTTTCCAGGATAGTAGTTGAATGAGGGCACATCCTTGTATTGGCAAGGGAAGCTCTCAGACAATTTTCCAGAAGGATTTATTTTTCCGGTGATGATATCGACAATGGATTTTGCTCCGGATTGTCCACAGAGTGATCCATAGACGATAGCGTCGCTGTTGTCACGAATGGCACCTAATTCTACAGCACATCCACAGGAGAGAATGGTGACGATCTTCTTTCCAGTAGCTCTTAAAGCCTTGATCAAATCGATTTGGTTTTGAGGGATGACATAGGTGGTTCTATCCATACCTTCGACTTCTGAGAATTCATCCAATCCTAAGTAGAGAAGGACTACATCAGACTTTGCAGCCAAAGCCAATGCTTTCTTTACTAATCCCTTCTTGGTCTTTCTTCCAATTCTCTTGAAACCTTCCTCGTATCCGATGAAGTTCAAGCCTGAAGCTTTGATAGCTTCGAGACCTGAGACGATTTCAGAAGGATTGATGATGGAAGAACCTGCACCTTGGTAACGAGGATTCTCTGCAAAATCACCGATAACTGCAACTTTGACATCATTGTTCAAAGGAAGTATGTTTCCTTCATTTCTGAGCAAGACTACGGATTCATCCATAGCTTCCTTAGCGATATCTGCATCTTTCTTGAAATCGACAGGTTGATCTTTGTCATAGGAAGTCTTGGTCTTGAAGACTAAATCCAAAAGGTAGTCGACATTTTGATCGAGGATGGATTCATCCAATTTTCCGTCTTTGATGGCTTTGACGATTTCTCTATTGGTCTCACCGGCAGTGGTAGGCATTTCGAGTGAGTTCATACACTTCAAACCTTCGACTCTGTCATTGTTTCCACCCCAATCAGTCACTACAACACCGTCAAAATTCCATTCATCTCTCAAGATATCCATTTCGAGATGCTTGTTTTCGTTTGCAAAGTATCCATTTAAGGAGTTATAGGCGGACATGATGCAAAGTGCTTGTCCTTCCTTGACTGCGATTTCGAAGTTGGTGAGGTAGAGCTCACGGAGTGTTCTCTCATCCACGACTGAATCCATGGACTCTCTCTTTAATTCTTGGGAGTTGGTGGCAAAGTGCTTTACACATGCAGCGATTCCGTTGGATTGGATACCTCTGATGTATCCTGCATCAATCTTACCAGCGAGGTAAGGATCTTCGGAAGAATACTCAAAGTTTCTTCCACAAAGTGGGTTTCTCTTGGTGTTGCAGCCAGGTCCTAACAAGACAGAGACTCTTCTAGCCTTGGCTTCTGCACCGATTGCAGCTCCGACTTTTTCGGAAATCTCTGGATTCCAAGAATTTGTTACTGCTGCGACTGAAGGAAAGCAGGTAGCCTTCAAAGACTCATTCAATCCCAACTGGTCTGACTCACCAGCTTGTTTTCTAAGTCCGCTAGGGCCATCAGATAACCAAATCGAAGGAATTCCAAGTTCGGGAATATCCATAGTTTCCCAAACTGTCTTTCCTGACATCATTGAAGCTTTCTGCTCAACTGTCATTTTCTTAATCAAATCTTCATGTTTCATTTCGATATCCTCTCTATAAAAGGGTGAAATCCTTTACTTGTGACGTATATATCATAATATTGTTTTATTGAAAGCACTTTTACAAAACCTTACATTTCTTAATTTATTTCCTAAACTTAGATAGAAAAATCAAATCGGATAAAAAAAGGATGTGTGATTGAACACATCCTTTTTAGATTCCTAATTTCTACTAGTTTAGAAGAATGTTCCTCTAGCTTCTTCCTTGACTTCCTTGCTGGCAGTGAAGGGGATTCTAGTGGTGTATCCGTCTTTAGCAGCGACGATCATCTTGGTAGGCCATTGCATGATGTCATGGTTCCACTTATAGATAGTATCGTTGTATTGCTCTCTAGCAGCAGTGATTTCCTTTTGGAGGTAGGAGTTTTGTCTCAAGCACTCTTCGAGTTCGTTATGAGCTTTGAGGTCAGGATATTGCTCGAAAGCAACGTTGATTTGACCGAAGAGCTTGTCGATGTTAGCGTTTGTCTCGTTTCTGAGATTGTCGTCAGCAGCTTTTCCATTTCCACTTCTATAAGCAGCAATCTTTGTGTAGGTATCCTTGTCGAGATCGATAGCCTTGTCCAAGAGCTTGGCAGCGTTCTTCAAGATTTGGACTCTTTGTTCCAAGTAGTTGTCAATTGTTGAAGCATCGTGTTGAACCCTTTGCTCCAAAGAACGGAGGTGGTTTCTAGCCTTTTGCTTCATGACTAAGAAGATTACTCCTGGAATAATTCCACATATCCACAACAAAACTTCGAAAATCGTGGATCCTACTCCGACTTTGACAGGAATTTGCTTTTGGATGACGTTGACATCTCTTCCTTGCTCGGCGATAGGGCCATTTACTTCATCTAATGGGTTTGCCATAATTTTTTGTCCTTTCTTTTTTATCTAATCGACTCGACTTTCATCATTGTTCTTTTTTGAACAAGTAAAGAATTACATATCTTCATCATCTATTTTACCATAACTTTGGTCTCTTTCACCACCAAGTGGAAAGCCTAGATTCCAACGATATCTGAAAATATTTTGGTTTGTGTCTTTCATAGGGTATCTTTGACCATAACTCATGACTGGCTCTTCTTCACCTTCCTTCTTTTCGGGTTTGAAATCCTCTATATGGATGAATGTTCGTCTTGCTGCTTCAACATATTCTTTCCAAGGAACATCGACAGGATATAATCTTCCATCACCGGCCATGACCATGTCGACATATACCCTATCGTATACTTTGTTTGAAGTCGACAATACAGAGTATTGATCAGTAGATTTATTCTTTCCATCAAAATTGACTTTGAGTATCTGATCTGTAGAGGTTTCGGCAGGTCTAAAGACATCTAAGTCATCGTAGTTATTTACAACAGTCTCAGCCTCATATCTAGATACATTAGGTAGATCTTCATCGACATTGAATTCCCCACCTTCTGTGGTTTGATACAAAGGTATAGCTAATAGTGGAATAAGATCGAAGAATATTGAATCGAAGACTCTTTGTATTTCATCTACAAAGTCTTTCTTTAATTCATTGAAATCGTAGTTCACATAGAATCTTTCATAGTTGTAGATTGCACCACCATGAGCAGAACATATGATGTTGATCTTATGTTCCTTGTAGAAGCCAAAATCATCACCAAATCCTGCTTTTCCAGTCAATATTTCCAACATGTTTTGCTGAGCTAAAGGTGTGAATAATAATCTATATTGAACTTCGTTGTTTCTATCATAGGCCTTAAACATGACTTCAAACTTAGTATTTGCTAAAGGAGTGAAGTTTCTTCCTTGTTTGATGGCTTGATCAGCAAGTCTGTTCAATTCTTTCTCACCTCTCTTAGCTATTTTTTCAGCTTCAGCATCGGAAATCTTTCCAGTCATGTTTGGAGTTCTAGTAAAGGTTAAGTCTGGTGCTGCAGTATTTCCGTATATTAGGTAAGAATTAACTCCATATGTAGGACAAGGTGCAGTGTAATGTCCGATCAATGTTTCAGTAACAGTTCTAGTATGGAAATCTCCATCTGAATCTCTATATGTTTCAGTATAAGTGACAACTCTTGATCCGGTGTATGTCTGATTCACTTTGTCCATTCTCTTCACATTCAATCTTATGAACGGATTTCCGTGGATTGATCCAGATTGTACATCGACTATACATTCGTTTTCGGAAAGGGATTCACTATATTGATATACTTTCTCCAACATTCTTAGCTTTTCTGGAGTTAAGTAATCATCTAATTCAAAAATGTCTGTAGTCTCTTTTAAGACCTTTTTGAAATCGCTGAAATCAAAGTAATTGTAGACATTTTTTATAGAGTTATAGACGTTGTTGTAAGCTTCACTAGCTTTGTCGCCACTTTCCTTAGCTATTAAGGCTAGAGCCTTTATCTTTTTGTTGTAATAGAAGATATTTAAACAAAGACAAGTGATGGCGATTGCACCACCTACTAATGTGGTGATTAAGCCAGGAATTATATTTCCATCTGGCGTTTTTGAATTTCCTACCCACATGAGGATTCCTATAATCATAGCTATCAGACCGATTACCATGACAACGTAGAAGAAGATTCTCCACCCTTTTAGTTTCTTCAATCTATATTCATTTGCGTTGTGATCATCTCTAGCTGATCTATATTTCTTACTTAGATCTTCATTCTCACCGGTGTTAATATTGGCTTTCTTCAACATTTCATCGATGTATTTTTCAGCATTTTCTTTTAATTTGGGCTTAAGTTCATTCAGATAGTAGTCTATAGGATCATATTCATCACCATTTGTTAACATATTCCTACCTCCAATCATGATGAATAAATTATACAAGAAAAAAGAGGATTTTTGTAAATCCCCTTTTATATTCTCTTCGATGCAAATTTTAAAAAGTAGGCTTTCTAAGAATATCTCTAACTAATCTATAGAAAGCAAAGTATATGCAAATCAACTCCAAACGTCCTGCAAACATTCCAAATATTAAGACCCATCTTATCGCTACAGCATTAGCAATAGGAAGACCTACACCGGTTGTAACTCCAACACTCAATCCAGTACCAGACAATGCGGATGCAAACTCGAATATGCATTCGATAGCCGAATATCCATCGGTATTCTTTCCTAATATGGTTATTACTGTGCCTCCAACCATCATGATAGTTACATAAAGAATCAAATAACCATAGGATTCTAAGAAATCTAATTTGTTGATTTCTTTACTTTCTCCTAATCTATATATTGTGTGGGGATAGAATTTTCTCTTTGAAGAAAGTCTATCTCTTAAAGACCAATATAAAGCTTTGTAGGCTACGACAAATCTATATTGTTTTACACCACCTGCTGTAGATCCCATTCCACCACCGATGGTCATTGCTATGATAGATAGAATCAAAGCAGCTTCACCTAATTGTTTTATATCAGTCGTAGTAGAGAAACCAGTAGTAGTCAAGGCAGAAAAATATAGATATGTTCCTTCTCTCCAAGAATCTAATACTGAGAGTTGTTGACTCAAGGAAGTGAATATAGAAGTGTAGAACAAAGGAATCATTATAATGCTTAAGATCAAGAAAAATTTTATTTCTGAATCTTTTAGTATCTTTTTCAACTTTCCTTTGAATAAGAAAAGATGTAATACGAAATTTGTTCCACCTAGAAGCATCAAAATAACAGATGTTATATTTATTGCTAATCCATTTACTGGCCAACCAGTAATAGAATTATATCCACCTTCTTTTATTATTTCAGGTATACCGCCTTCTCTAGTTGAGAAGCCACCTGTGGCAATAGCTGCTATCGCATGGTTGATGGCATCGAATGGTTCCATTCCTCCTATCAACCAATAAGATAGGAACCCAAGAACGATATATCCAATATAAATCAACAAGATCAATCTTGCAGATTTTGCTAGGTTTGGCATAAGCTTGTCGTTATGGCCCTCGGCTGTATAAAGCTTTAACCCATATTTATCTGAAATTGCGGAAGTGACAATCAAGACCAAACCTATTCCACCAAATAGTAGTAATATGCTTCTATAAAATGTGAAGATATGGTATCCGGGGTAAGACATATCAAAGTTAAAGACAGTCAAACCTGTACTAGTATATCCGGAAGTGGATTCAAATACGGCATCTGAGAAATTCATTCTATATTTAGCAAAGTCAGGAGTTGTATATCCTCTTAACATGAATGGTACGGATCCAATAAGAATGGCTGATAACCATATCATGACTAGTAATGCTGAATCCTGGAATTTTTCTAGTTGTGTTCTTTCACGTTTATAAATCAAAAGAAATAGCAAGAATCCTAATCCTATCGAACTCATTCCCGGTATGAAAAAACTTAACCAGCAGTTTGATTCACCTGGATAAAAAGCAAGTAGAATCAAAGGGAGCATGGTGATGATTCCTATTAATATTAGGAATATTCCCAAATAACCGAAAATCAATCTATAACCTTTAGCTTGCTTTTTCATTATTGCACAACTTTCTTTTCTTTTTGTACGAACTTGATAATGTCTTTTTGTTCCTTAGGAGAAGAGACGATAAAAAGCTTGTCGTTTGGATAGATGGTGGTTTGTCCGTTAGGAATTATGACGCTGGGCTTTCTATAGACACATGAGATTGTTCCGGTCTTAGGAAAGTTTATATCCATAATCTTTCTTCCACTCAATTCATAGTTTTCTTTAACTATGATTTCAGTTAAAACAATTTTATCATCTTCAAAAGACATGGATTTAGTAAATTTCTCAAGTGAAGATTCACTAAAAATCGATGAAGCTAAGATTTGTGTTGATGATACGACACTATCTAGACCTAATTTTCTAAACAATTCGACATATGAAGGGTCGTTCACTGTACAAATACATTTCTTGACATGGAAGACTTTCTTTGCCAACATGCAGCTTACAAAGTTATCCGTATCTTCTTTTCCTAACGCTATGAAAAGATCAGCTCCTTCGATATGCGCTTCCCTTAGTATTGAAGTCTTGTACGGCTCACCATAGATGACTGGGATTTGATTGGACTTGACTAGATATTGAACTATATCTTTTCTCGAGTTGATGACAATCAACTCGTTTCCTATCTTTCTGAAGGCTTTGATGACATAGTCAGCAGCAGAGCTGCCATCAGCTATTACTATTCTCATTTCTTTAAGCCTCCATCATTCTTTTCTCTTATATCTAAAAATTCTTCTAAAGAGAGCTTGAAAGGATAGATTGCATGGACGTCACAGTTTTCTAATAAAACTTCCAAGTTAGGATCGTCCAATCTAACGTAGATTTGAGGAACGTTGTATATCTTTCTAGCGACTAATGCCAAAAAGACATTGGTGTTATCATCACCGGTGGTGATGATTATTTCTTTTGTTGAAGTTATGTATGCTTCTTCGAGAAGAGACATATCAGTGGCATCTCCAACAAATGTATAACCACTAAATCCCTCGGATAGTTTTTCAAAAGACATTGGATCAGAATCCATTATCATAACGTTTTTTCCGCTGGAGGAATCCTTGTTAGCTATGGAAGAACCAAGTCTTCCACAGCCGATTATTAGAGTCTTGTTCTTTAATAGACCACTGTTTTTCATCAATTTATCACCTATCCTTTAATAATTGAGTTAGTATCTCTTTAGACTAAACTAAGCTATATTTTAACACTTAACATTAATTCTAGGTTAATTTATGATTTAAAGTGCTTTTATAGCTGAAATTATCAATATAAATTGAATATAGTTTTTTCTTAGAAGTTTTTAAAATTTTTGAGAAAGGAATTATTTGTCTATTTAGATTTCTTTAATAGAATAAATACTTATAAATTCGGTATAACATTATGCCGAGTAGTATAAAAAGCAAAGTGAAAAGTTTTAAGTGGAAAACAAAAAGAAAAGATAGTAATCTTAGTAAAGATGGCTTATTTAAAAATTATCCAACTATAGAAGGATGTACATATCATTCGGAGAAGAATGATAATGTTATTCATGACAATGTAACTTATGTTACTTTGGAAATTTATATTAATGGATCTAGTGAACCAATAATTTCAAATACTCTTACAATTACTGCTTAAAAAATATTAGAACGAATTTAGATATAAATCTATTTTTATTGGTAGTCTTACTTAGAAATATTACTGCGTATTACCCTTTTCTATTATAATTTTTGCATTTGCTGATTGAATGACCTATATCCATTTTACAAACTTTATCTTCTTAAAATTTAGTACCAAAATGTTGATGACCACACAATGCATCCACACTTTGCAATTTATATACTTTTGAAGTAATAGCTGTATGTGTTGCATTTTTCAATTCCATATAAAAAACTAATGCTTGATTAAGCAAGATAATTTAATCAAGTAAACTTATTAAACTCAAACTAGAATGTTTCCTCATTACATACCAAAAAAGCAGCTAAATTACATCCATCAAGTACATAGCAATCATAAGTATGACTTTCCTTATAAGTAGTCGGTTGATACTTCCAATCGAAAACCATACCAGCTTCATTGTAGTCATAGTAGCTGCAATAGATTTTGCCATCAGTGGTTTCAAAGAATTTGTCCCAAGTTCTTTCTCTTTCAGAATTTGGCTTTAAGAAATCACCTTTCTCTTTGTGGAATGGTGTTAATTCAACTTTATCTGAATATTTCCATATATACATCACAGGTAAGTTGTAGTACTTATAATTACCTTCAAATCCTAGGTCCCACCAAAAGATAACTTGTTCTCCCACTTCAAAGTCTTCTAATGTTAAGCGATTAGTTTCCTTTTTCTTGTTGTAACTGATGTTTGTATCTATGGCTGAATAGAACAAGACATCAGGTTCTTTTGTGGCTCTAGTAACACAAAGATCATGCTCGAATCCAAATCTATCAGAAACAAAATACTTATTTTCGCTATTTTTTCTTAAAGTACCTTTTTCATAGCCGTAGAGTTGATAATCGCCTAGATAAGCCGGTTCTGTGTGTATAAGGTTAGTAATATTATCTTTAGATGAACAAGAGATTAAACTCAAGGTAATGAATAGACAAGATAAATATTTATATTTATTCATAATTTTTAGTGCTCCTTAATGCTGCTACTGAAGTAGAGGAATGATAATCCAAGGAAATAATATAACCTTTCGAATAGTCTGCTTTCATACTAGTTACACCAGACATAAGCATTGGAAAGAATAAAATTGAATTCCCAATATCTATCATAAAAGATACCTCCTGATTTTTATTATATACCAAAATTAATTTAGAAAAATAACAAATATATATTTTTAATGAAATATTTTTTTACTAATGATATAAATGATATATTAAAAAACAAAGCGGAATTAGTCAAATATTAAGATAAAATAGGCTATTTTTCAGTCAGCAAATTTCCCCAATTAAATGATTCTAATTTAGGATCTTTCCCTACTAGATCATCGTTCCATTTTAATATAATGCCGTGTAAGACAGTATATTGAAGTAGTTTCATATTATTTGATAATTTATAAATATAATAACCATCATCTTCGGTCGGCTTATATTCTGTATTATCAGTTATATTTAAAATTTCGTTTGGCTTTTTATCAATCATATCTCTATATAAACCAGCTAAACCATTAGGCTCAAGTTCTGTTTTATAATTTAAGAGGCTATAGAAATTTTGAAATACAATTCTTTTACTTGTGTTTTCAGCATAGTAATAAGTTATAGTTTTGTCGAATGGATTTACATAGATGTGATGATAAGTTGTTATATCTAAGATACATCCATGAATTTTAAGTGCTGCTGTTTCATATTCACATAAAGAAAGTGCTATTTCTTTTTCATATTCATAGTATGGCTTACATAACTTTATGATCTTATTTCCATATTCATCTAAATGCTCGTAGTAATAGTTAATATCATGATTAACTTTGATTTTAACTTTTTTATTGAGCATGTATAACTTGTTTTGATTTCTTAAGAAAAACATATAGAATCCTTTTTTCTTAACCAAATAGATATCTCCCGAAGGCATTAAATTGATATTCGAATTAAAGTTCCTCCAAAAATTAATATAATCAGTTGCATCAATTAGATATATTCCATCTTTGTGATCATTGAAAGGATTATAATTCGTTTGAAAGTCAAACGATTTAAATGCAAAATTCTGTGTTATATTTCCTATTTGATTATCGGCAAATAGTTTTAATTTGTCTGAATTCTCATATTTATTTATATGAGTATGACCATTTATATAATAGAAATTAGGATTATAGTCAGATTTTGACCAATCTGATATAGGCATATGAGTTACAAATATTAGCTTCTTTTCTTTTGGGAAAATAGCTTCTAATTTAGTGTGAATATCATCAGTGATTTTTGATAAAGCTTTTTCTTGCTCCAATGTGATATCTAAAGGACCATATAAACCATTTTCACAATTTAAAACATTATTATTACCTGCCATTCCGATTGCTCCAAATATTGCATATGGTGCAAAATGAGTTAAAGATTTTAAATCCTCAGAAGTCATATTTAGCAATTCGTTTTCGGAGATAATTTTTTCATTTGATGATTCCACGCTTGGAATCCATAATTCATTTTGAAGCAATGTGATATCCAATTTATTTAGGAAAGTTCTATATTCCTCAATTATTTGTTTATAGTTTAAACGAGTTTTGCTATAAAAACTTGGACTCCAAAATTCATGATTTCCTAATATTACGAATGTTTTTGTCGTAGGTTTTGCCTTTTTATAAAGCCTAAAAAATGTTTTGAAAATTTCAAATTCACCGCATATATCTCCGGCAAATATTGCAATTTGATTAGAACCTAAATCATGAATAATTTCATTTAAATAATTGCATAGATCTTCATTGCTGTAAGATTCGTTTTTGAAGTGGTTTTGAATTTTATTTAATAAGTGAATATCGCTAATATATGCAAAGGAATTATATTCGTATGAAAAATCAATACAATATTGAATATAACAATTGTATTGATCTGGATGAGCTTCTAAAGAGTAATTTAGAACTGCCGAAACTTCAAATTTGTTCTCTTTTTTGCTGTTATTATAATCAGAAATTAGCATTGAATAATTTGGAGTTGTTATACCAAGTTTCTTTTGAATTTCTGGTGGAAGAAGCGCACCATCAAAATCGTAATTTTTTAAACATACATGTTTAAAATCGAATTCTCTTAAATCTACATTCTCCAGATTTCCATTTATTAATTCATAAAAGTCATTGAAGCTTTTCGTAATAAAATCAGTCTGCGGAATTCCTGTTATTTTAAGATCCGGATTTTTGCAAACTATATGAAATTTCTTTTCCTTTTTTGAATAATATTTATTTAAAATCCTATTTTGCATCATCTCTTTTAATTCTTCTAGTTCAAATGATTTACTCATATGCTTCCCTCTTGATCTTTGCACATTATCCTTTTTTATTATAGTACGCTATTCATTTTATAAATGACTGTAAGATCAATCTTTATCCTTTTTTGATAGTTGAAAAATAAATGATCCAATTATTATTAGTGGATAGCAAAAATAGGCTTTCTAATTAACCAAGTCATTCCAGTGATTGTTTTTACTTTTAAGGCGATGAAAGAAACTTTTTAAGTCTGCATTAGATGTATTACATCTGTTAGTCATTAGATTCATCTATAGCATTTCTAAATAGTATTTTTTGCTTGAAGTTAGACAAGAATAATGATTGAAATAACTACTAGATAATTATGATTTAGAGTGTAATACCTAGAAATTATTTTTCATTATTTTCTTTGACACTATTTTGCAAAGTGTAATCTAAACGTGGAACAGGTGTAAAGAATTGATATTAAGAAGTCTAATATGTAGGAACTAGTAGAACTCTTTATATTCCTAGAAAGATTAATGACAAAGATGTAACAACTATTAATGAAAATTCCGTTAATACTAATTATCCAATGGACATGTACATACCAAGAAACATAACTTCTATACATTCTAATGCATTTATAACTAGCTCTAATGAAACTTGGCATTTTTGTTTTGAAGCTTCTTCAGGGGCAAACGGATTTTCTAGCACTGGAAGAATCCCCAATGGTGAAAACTTTTATAATCAAGTTCTTGATTATTAATTAATCAATTTTTGAAATGCTATTATCTTTTAATAATATTGCATTGATTATAAATAGATTTGATTCTATAATTTTATAGAAAGCCATCATTGCATTGAGCGGATGGGGAAAGAGGTTAGAGATGAAAGAATCTCTCGAAAAATTTTTAGTTGATGATAAAAGTAATGGTCTTTATGTCTATGAGATGCCTACTGGATCCGGAAAGACATATAAGGCAGCCAAGTTTATTCATGACTTTTTGATTGACAAATATGCTGACTCAAAAATCAAAAGGGTATTCTATTTAACTCCTCAAAGAAAGAATGTAAAAGGTTCAATTAACGAAGTTGAAAAAATATTTGGTGATGACAAAAAAGGATGGATAAATGCAATTAATAATTCTATTCTTCATATTCAAGCCAACGCTTCATCTGTTTTGGAACATTTATTGGATTATAATGGAGAAGATGAATTCACTAAAACTGATGAATATAGAGATTTAAAAAGGAGAATCCTTAGTTTTAATGAAATAAAAAATAGTAGTAGTTATGAAACAACAAGCATAATAGAAGATTCTATAAGAAATGAACTTGAGCCTAAGTTTAGACACAAAGTTGAAGAGATTATTTTAAAATGGGATGATGCCAAAACCCCAGAGAAAAGAATTGCCAAGATAAAAAAAGACCATCCTTGGCTATTAAAAGTTTATCCATCAATTTTGACTTCACAAAGAAAAGTTTTGTTTTCTACTGTAGATAAGTTTTATCAAGGAAATGATCCAATCGTTTCTAAATCTTATAGATTTTTAAATAATGACCTGATCAAAGATTCAATTATATTTATCGATGAAAGCGATGCATCTAAAAGAGATTTATTGAATCAGATGATAGATAATTGCAGTGGTTATAAAATAGATTTAATAAACCTAATAAATATACTTTATCATTCTACTGTTCAAGATGATGTTCCAGATGATATGTTTTTGCAACTTCAAACAGATAACAAAGAAAAAACTACTATAAGTGCTTTTAATAAGCTTAAGGAAGTATTAAAAGATACTTATAAGACTTGTAATTTAAAATATCAGTTTAAATTGGATGGGAAAGATAAAAACACTAAACAATATTTCTTATTTCATGATTTTATAACTACTACGATATTTGGAAATGAAAATAAAAAGCTATATATTAAAATTGACGAAAATAAAAAGCTTAATATTATAACTATTGATGAAAAGGACAGTTTTATTTCGTTTAATAAATTGGTAAGACAACTTAATGGTACTTTAAATTTCTTTATAGGCTTTGTCTCATTGGCAGCGAAGAATTATAAGAATTATATCGATAGCCAAAGAAAAGATAAAAATGAATCTTTGCAATTGGAAGATTCCATTTCATCTATACTGAGTGGTTTCAAATTGCAAAACACGAATACTTTGCAAAGAATCATTTTGAATGATAGTCATTTGTCGAGATTATCGGAAAGCAATAATGTTCTTCAATATGATATGTACACAGAGGGATTTGAATTCTATAGCTTTTCCGATGACGATTCCCATAACATGACGACTAGATTGGATATGTCTTTCTTGGATGATACTCCAGAGAAATTCTTGTTAACATTAGCAAAGAAGACTAAGGTTGTTCTTCTTTCTGCTACTGCACTTTCTAAAACAGTCCTTGGAAACTTCAACATTCAATATTTAGAAGAAAATTTGGCCGATGACTTTTGTATTCCTGATAATGATACATTGGATGAACTGAAAGACAAATATGATAAGCTTGAAAATAGGCAGACCAATTTTTCAACTTTAAAAATATCGATTAATGAGGAAAATCCGGAAACAAGTGTTTTTCAAACTGCTTCTTTTCAAGAACAATTTAAAAATATAATTCAGCCTTATTCTTCCGACAATTTTGAAATAAAAAGATTTTGTAAAGTGATAAAGACTATCTATGAATTTATCAAATGTCCATCATCTAGATGCTTGCTTCTAATGACAACTAGGCTATTAAAAGATAGCGATAATAAGATATTTAATAAGAACATTATTAATAAATGTATTGAATTGATTAATAAAGAGTTAAATTTAAAGAAAGATGTAGAATTAGTATCTGTTAACAGCTCTGAGTTTGATAAAAAGAAAGAGGATTTTAAAAAATATATTAATTCTGGTAAAAAAGTAATCGTGGCTACATCCTACAATACTGTAAGTACTGGTCAGAACTTGTATTATGATTTTAATGAAAATGAAGTATTAAAAGAATATGATATTGACTCTATATATTTAGAGAAACCAACTTATGCTTTAGTAAAAATAGATGATAGTTCTTCCTTGTCTGATTTAACAAAATTTATTTATCAAATTGAATCATTGAGAATGGAGGGTGAGATATCTTGCGCTGATTCTAGTTCTTATATTAAATCAGCTTTTGCTTCTTTTGGATACTCAAATCATTCATTAGGAAAGAGATTCAGGGATTTGTATTCTACTAGAAGCGTGAACAATTCTTTAGTTGCTATAATTAAGCAAGCCATAGGAAGAATTAGTAGAAATAGAAATAAGTTGGAAGTAACAAATATATTTGTAGATGATGATGTTTTAAACAACATTTCTTTCAAGGATGAAAAAGAAAAATTACAAACTAATGAATTTAATGAGCTTTTGAAATTTGACGATTTTAAAGGAAAGATTAGTAGTGTCGATGAAAACGAACTAAATAAGGCATTGACCAATATTAAAATATCAACAAATAAATATCATAATTTGATGGATACAAAAAAAGGTGGATGGGTTCAAAATAACATGGACCAGTGGATAAGGGCAAGAGACTTTGTTTTAAAACATCCGACTTTATCTGAGGATGAATATAGGAAAAATCCCGAATTCAATTCATTTTATTTTCATTGCTCAAGTAATGGTAAGATCAATTCGTATTATTTTTCAATGGATAGTGAGGACGACAGTATAACTGGTATTTCATATAATAATTTAGATGGTAAAAATTCTTTGGTGATGAGTTCGAATTCTGCCGGTTTAGATGACTTGATGAAATGTACATATATAAAGAATTACTTTATCAATAAAGGGTATGCTATTTCATTCGAAAAGAAAGATTATATTCTCTTACCTAATATTATGCACGATATTTATAGAGGGGCATTAGGTGAAGCGGCTGGACAGTGTATTTTTGAATCGAAATTGAAGTCGATAAAATTGAGCCCTATTACTGATCCTAAGAAATTTGAGAAGTTTGATTTCGCTGTTTCTGATGAAAAAGGAATATATATCGACTTTAAATATTGGTCTAGCTCTTTTAAAGTTGATGATGATAAATATTTAGATAAATGCTTTGATAAATTGGATGAAATTAATGGTAGATTTGCTTTTGTGATTAATATTTTCGAGGAAGATTCTTATCAAACCTATAGTAGGGAACGAAATGGTAAAATGATTTATGTAATGCCAAATTTAATAAAAAAGACAAAAAATGGATGCTTTTTTACTAATGACGAAGCTATTTTTAAAATTGATGAATATTTAAAAAGGACCCTTGCTGATGAAAACTAAAACTAATGAAATTGAGTTGAGTTTTAAGTTAGATAAAATTGATGAAATTTATGATTTCTTTCAAATGAAGACATCTGAAAAGTATATTTTGAAAGGAGCAAAGGTGTTAGATTTAGTCGAGTCTCCAATAAAGGCTCAAAGTATCACTTTTGATAATGGTAAAAGTGCTTTTGCTATGTTTGAAAAGAAATCTATTCGACTGCAAGATCTTCAAAACCAAATAGATGATAAAAGCATCATGGTTAGAAAGGTCTTGCCTATAGAACTAAAGCCATTGATTCTAGGCAGGTTGTTTTTATATGCTTTAAGTAATTCTATTTTTTCGAATTTTCAATTTAATAATTTGACAGGAAAACTCTATGTTTTTTTTCCTGGAAAGAATCTTAAATATTTAAAAGCCTTAAGTATTGATTTGACTAATTTTAATGAGTCTTTAAAAATAGAAGCTAATGCTACATCATTTACTAGGGTGGATGCATTTAAAAATAAGGATGATATAAAAGGATATCCTAGATATTATTTTTCAAATAATAGTATTATGAAAAGAGTAATGGATGATCAAGATTCTTTTCTATATGTGCATAAATCATTTTTAAATTCTAAGACTAGAATTCCCTTCATATCTTTCAGCAAAAAAGATATAGAGAAGACTAAATGCTTTGCTCTGCATAAAACAATTGAAGAATATAATAAAAGATATGATGGACTATCTTCTATAATGTTAAAAACTTTTAACATTGAAAAAAGATTGACTTCTAAAAAAGATAAAGATTTCTTCGATAGAACATTGGATTCTTTAAAAGATAAAACTATTAATTTTGTAAACATGGATATCACTCCTGAAGATAATACTATGTTTGATATTTTGGTTCAAAACTTATCATCCATGTCCAATGGCTTTAATGTTAAAATATCGCCTAATATTGAAGATAAAAGTCTCAATGTTATCTTTCTTCATAATGAAGATTATTACTTAAATAATAAGATTGATGATCCTTATAAATCTTTTAAAAGAAATAATGTAATTCAATGTGTAACGGCTGAAGATGTAGGAATTGATTGCACAGAAATAATATGCAAAACTATTTTGAAAGAGCTAGCGATTAAAAATGACATAATAAATAAAGGCAAAATATCTTTAGATGATTGGGCATCATTTAATTTTACGAATAAATGGGTATTTGGTTTATTGGATAATGATGTTTCATATTTTCTTGAAATAGACCCTGATGGAACATTTAAAACAATTCAACCTACTGGAATGTTTAAAACTTATAAAACTGATTTTTATAAGAATTTAGATTTTATTCTTCAAAGCTTTAAAGGAAAAGGTAAAACTTTAATTGCAGATGATAAAGGCAACATTAATGTTATTTCTTGTACTGGTTCTTTTGCTTTGCCTGATGAAGAAGTATTCACCAATCCTTCTAGATCTATAAAGAATGTTGAAAATCATATGGCTGGATTATCTGGAATAAATCTTTTTAAAATTGATGATAGGATTTTTTATAATGTTGGTACGTTTGATAAAGGAATGCCTAGTTCTTTACCTAACGCTTCCTTATTTTATGAATGCCAAGTTGTTAAAGGAGAGGCTATCATAGAATCCATTTTAGAAACTATGAGTGTTTTATTTGTTAAATGGAATAATTATACTGTTTACCCATATCCCGTAAAATATCTTCGTGAATGGATTGAGATTGTTAGCTCAAAAGAATTAGGATAGGCCTACCAAACTGTGTTTCTTATTTGAAAAAGTGCCTTTCTGCCTAGATAATTCGTGTGTTTTATATGGAAGCAAAGATTTTGCTTCCATTTTTTGTATAGTTTGAGACCTCCGCATTGCCTGAGATTCACAAGATATGCAAGGTTTAAATCAAGGGACGAGTTCCTTATTACGACATGCTGCCTGAGGTTCAATTCCAGGAAGCCACAGTCGCTGTTGACGTCCTGCAAAGCCCTGTAGCAATCCTCCTTCTGGGAGATTAAACCATATCCGAATTTCCTTATAAAGACCCTGCACCAGTTGGTTATGTACGCGAGCGAAGACCCAGTGTCCTTGGAGACATCAATTTTTTTCTCCGGCGAGTATTCTTTCTATTACCGAGAGCTTGACCGACTCGGGGATCGCGGGGCGGACTTTCTTTCTATGACGAGACCCGTCTTGCCGTCATTTTGGTACTTCCTGACCCAGTTTCTAAGACTGTTCACGAACGAATTCCGACTTCTGTATCCTTCGGATGCTTCCAAATGCTTCCTATCGAGATACTCCCTGTTAAGCCTTAACTTCTCTCCTTTTGAAATCACCATAGTTGTGTGCCTCTTTCTCGAGCCACGTTAATCAATTTAAGTTTATGTGTACACAACAAACTAATTGTAAAAAAACAAAAAAGAAAAAAAGTTAATGCTATTGATTGCAATAGAGTTTGCTATAAAGTATTTTAATCAAATATGTGGGAATACTTAATTTAATAAATTAAGATAAGAAAATTGTTAAGACTATACTAGTTTAATATTAAATCTTCTTTTTATAGAATTATGTGCATAAAAGTGAAGGAATTATAAGCAATTCTAATTTAGCTGCTGAAAATATTTGTTTTTATACAGAGGCTTATCAACAGCTTTTTATTTTCTTTTTCACCTAAATTACTTATTAATCATTAACTGCAGATATTTCTAGACCGCTAGTGTCTATATTATTTAAATCATAAATATCATATCCTTGAGAACTAGCACTTTCTAGTGCAGCATTTATTCCACTACTTATACTGCTAGAAAGTCTATTTAAATCGGAGCTATGCCATAAGCATATACATCCGCTTATACTAATTGTGTTTCCATAAATTCTGCAGCTGATATTTGTGCTAGGAGTGTTGGCAGGAAGATAATGATCTATACTCCTCGCTATATTTATTTCTAAAGATTCATCAGGTCTCTTTAGATTGCTTGATGTTGAATCATTATAACTTTGACTTGAACTATAAGAAGAACTATGTCTATTTGAATAGCTGTTATGGTAAGAGGAACTATGACTAGAATTTCCTCCAACATTATCCTTTAGCGTAGTGAAAATCCAATAAATAAAACATAATCCTGCAAATATTAAACATCCCCAACCTGCTAATAAAGCGATGATTTGAATAATAGTGTCTGGTTCAAATACTAAATAGCCAAACGCTAGTATTATTCCACCTACTATAGCGATAATAATAGACATGATCATAATGAGTTAGATTCTCCTTCATTTCAAACTAATTTTTAACACTTAATACGCTAAAAAAGTGCTAAAACATAGGTAAAGGATTGCTTATAGTCTTTGATTTTAAATATTAAATTGTCTAATTTCTTCGACTAAAATCAGATTGAATTGTATTTTGGTCTAAAGCACAATATGAAAATATAAGATAAGTTAAATCCTTTCATTATTTCATTTCTTTGATTATCTTAGCAAAGCGATATACATAGTTAGTCTTTTGAAGTAAATGAATTCTTTGATAGATTTTAAAATAGGAATGTAAGATCTTATATTTTGATAATTTTTTTAATTTAAAACAATATCGAACTCAAATTAAATAATAAAGTTGTTATTCAATCTTTGCAATGATCAAAGCATTTTTTTATTCTTTATCACAAAAACATATAACAAGATTCCAACAATGATGACTGCTGAAACACTTCCTACAGCAATGCCTATAACTGCACCTGTTGGGAAATTATTATTATTATTATTATTGTCGTTGTTCTTATTTATATCCCTATAAACAGCTGTAAGTATTTGGCTATTTGTTATTTTATAGGAATAAGATAATTCTGATGTTTCTATTACCATCTCACCATTTTCATTCATCCAGCCGATGAATTCTTTTCCTTCTTCTGCTGGTTTAGCTATAAGAGTAATAGTTTGATTTGGATTTACAACAATTCTATCTTCTTTTTGCCCTTCTATACTTCCACCTATGATGGTTAGGACTATTTTCTTTGGAATAACCAATGAAGATTGGTTCACCTCATTTTTGTTTTCATCGAAGTATTTCCCACAAACGCTATCGTAGTAATGGGCCTTCATACCTTCTTTGTCGGTAGTAGAGTCTACTTCAGGAATTAATGATCCGTAGTTATGTTCACCTAATTCACCATATTCTTCTCCACATATTGAACACACAGCTTTGCTTATACAGGTTGCTGTTCCACCTGTATGCTCGCCATAATCAAGCTTTTCATCACAACCTGAACATTCACGCCAGTGATGTATTCCATCAGTCATCCAGTCACCCCAAGTATGGGTGTGGCCCTCACTATTCTTTTCATAATAACAAGTTATTGTAAGACCATCAGATCCAACAGTTTGATTCAATCCATCTATTTTGACTAACTTATATCCATAAAGAGAATCAGGTTTGTTTGTCCAATTGATGGTAGTACCGACAGCAACTGGAATAGTTGCTGTCTCAGTATTTGGAATTTCACTTCCGTTTTCTGACATGTATTTAATGGAGACATTTGCATAAGATTGTGTTTCTGTATTGTCATTAGCAAGGACATTATCGTTTTCATCAGTGACTTCAAATGCTACTGTATCCCCATCTTTTAAAATAGCGTTTGATGGAATTTGATATGCTATTTGACAATTCTGAAGACCGGAGTTCATATCACTTCCTTCGTATTTCATGGCACCTTTTGGCCAGAACTTGCTCTTATCACCCCAAGTAGGAATGGTGTATGTTTGAGTTGTTTCAAGTGTTGTGCCATCACTTGAGGTAGCAACTGTGCCATCGGAATGCCTAATCCATACTTTCATCTTTATCGTACGTTCTACTGTATCAGAAAGGTTTTGAACTATTGTTCTAAGCTCTATCATTTTGCCTCGCATATAGTTTCCAAATCTATTCTTTCCAGTTCCACTTAGCAATACACTATTTCTATAATTTGAGAATGTATAGTAACCATTGATTGAAGTGTCTGAGAAATCTGAAAGACTTGTGTATTGACCGTTGATTTCTCTTACTTCAGGATCTGCTACATAAAGGGTATCACCATCTTCCACCAACTGGGACATTCTTTTAAATCCTTGTAGACGGCATACTTCGCAAAACGAATAATTTGTGTCACTCATCAGACATTCATAACTGGAATTATAAAGCTCAGATTCATCTTGATGTGGGCAAGTATAAGTTTTTCTAAAACCCAACATCTGTTTCCATTTTACCTTTTCTGGATTGGCTGTATAGGCAACATTTAGTGAAACTAAATCAGTATGTTCAGTTCCTTTTCCTACCATGTATTCATCGCCTAAACCTAAAAGTCCATGTCCTAGTTCGTGGGCAAAGGTTTTTGTCGCGCGATAACAATCAGATGGTGATATGAAATACTTAAAACCAAAGTCGAGATTGTTATAAGCATCTCCAAAGTCTCTGTTTGTATTCACCAATAGGCAAAACTGATTTATATAGTTGTAGACATAACGATAAGGAGCATAATCATCCTCATGAATAACATTTGGCTCCGTCTTGTTGGGAACATGTGCATCATGAATCTTTTCTATGAACTCAGGTCCTATACATCTTTCAAAAATATGATTCTTCCAATAATTGCTGTGCATATTTGTTGAAATCTTTGACGAGTTATCGTTTCCGACTATCACATCAAAGAATGTGCTTCCTTCATTTTCAAAGCTAGACTCTGATGCTGTACAAAGAGCGTAGACATTAAATCTATCTGCAAAACTTCTATATGGCTCATATTGGAGAGTGCCGGACCATATTCTTTTTACATCACTTATAAATTTGTTTTGTTGATTCTTTGTGTATCCTTCCCCACAAATAACAATAACCATATTTTCATTATCGCTACGAGTTTTTTGTATGGTATACACAGGAATTGTCGGATTAGAATACTTTCCATCCGATGAATAAAACTGACCGAGAGTGAGTTTGATGCTTTCTTCAGTACTCACATTCCATTCTTGATTGATGTCGTCTTTAGGCTCTTCTATTGTATAGTCAGCTTCGACTTTATTAGGGGCTGATCCAACATATGGATTTGTAGATGTTCCATCACCTGAGGAGGTTAGAAAATAATCTGTATCAAGATAGAAAGCAGGTCTTACTCCTATGTAGTATTGACTAGGTGTTTCTCTTCCTATAGAACCATTGTTATGTACATAACGCATATCGTGGTTACAATCAGTAACTGGAGTTCTCAACCAATATGGCCATTTAGCCCCATCGCTGTTTCTTCCTATATAGTAGTCATTAAGATTAGCCCAAACCTTGTTGACCTGTTTAACATCGAGTAAAAATACTTTTTCTGTTGAATTTACATAATAGGCATCATCAAAGTTATTGGCTACACTTTGGATATCTGAGTGGTAATCTAAATCCGAATGAGATTCTCCTTCATGAATTCCACAATTGTATTCAGGATGAGAAACTATAGATTTTTGTGTCGCAGTCTTCATAGCAGCTATCTCATTCTTTTCAAAAGAATTTAAGAATCCTGCTTTTCCATCATATTCATTTCCTGCTACGTATCCACTCTTTGGTGGATTTCCACATAACCATTTCACTTCTGAGGCTTTTGATGTAGAGTTAAGCCATGATCTCATGTTGCTATCTACCCAATAATTAGATCCATAGGTATCACGTTTGTAGTTTCGACTATGCGATTTAGTCTTTGAATTGTTGCTAGTCATAGCATCATAAGGAAGAGTATCAACGATCTTGTCTGCAAGGAACAATGGTCCGTTATCATCTATGTCGACACATCTCCAAACAATGTTTTTATCTTCGTATTTACCTAAGCTAATATAAGACCCGATAGTAATGGATGGTTTTGTTAAGTTATTTTGATTTAAAGCATCTTTAGGTCTTAATTCATTAGATTTTGAATCTTTAAGACTACTCTTATACTCACCAACACTATTTGTTTCATGGATACTATTCTTATTATTTATTGTCTCGCCTCCTATAAAGGCAAAGACAAGTTGAAATAAAAGCATAAATGCTATACTTTTTCTAATTATCGTACATTTTTTTGTTTTTTTCATAAAAAGTCTATTTTTCCTTTTCGACATAAAAGCACATGTTTCCCAAGTGCTTCATAATACATATTATTAGCTTTAACTAGTCTTACTTGTTAGCTTTAAATGTGATATTAGCCTTAGATCCATCCATAGAATTCAATTTGAATGTATAGTTAATCTTAGACCCATTGTCGTCATATATACTAGATTTACTAGTTTGACCTACACCTAAAGAATAACTAGATGAAGTTAGTTTCTCTAATTCTATTAAATTTACTCCTGTGTAATAATCTTCACCGTGATCGTTTGTCGTGAATAAATCTAAACCTGTTTGTCCATTGTATTTATAACTAATAAGCTGAGCATCGACATGATATAAGACAAGGCCTTCACTGAATGAATAGTTTGATTTGGCATTAATTCCAGATTTGGTGTAATACATCATTACCCAATACTCTTGGTAACATCCCAAGGTCGCATCCCAATTGTTGGCTATTATATATGTATCTCCACCATTTTCGAAAGCATTCAGATCTAAGGTTACAGTATCAGTAGCAGTTATCAATTTAGAACTTGTCAACCATCCGTAATTGAATTTGGTGTATGGATTTTGATCACCGAAATATGAATCCATTATATCATCACCATTTAGAAGGACGTCTTTATCAGTATAAGATGCATCGTAATAATCTTCAGCACCTAGGACATGCCCAAACTCATGTGTGAAAGTATAGGTATTAGTAGGAGTTGTTCCGTTATCGTATCCTGAATCTGTTTCATATAAGAAATCATAAGGACACCATAAGTAATCGTTGATACAGTAATTGTCACCATAGGTGTTATCAGTTGAATCCCAGTATCTATAGGCCCATTGGAGAATTGATTCATCTGGGTTGCCTATCTTTATAGTCGGTACGATGACTACAGCATCTAACATTCCGTTATTGTCTGAATCGAAGTGTGAAAAATCAATATCGCTGCTATTTGCCTTTAAGATACTGTTGATAATAGCTATATCGGCATTGGAACTGCTGTTATTTTTATCTTGATTTATGTAATATGTACTAGATTTACTTGGCTTGTACCACTTTGTTCCACCACCCATTATTTCAAAATTTAGATTTAGCTTTCCGTTGCTTGATAAGTTGTAATACTTTGAGACAGACATTCCGAATTTTAAGGATTCCTCTCTCTCTCCACCATTTAAGGCTAAATCCAAAGAACTTAGACTTTGCTTGGAAGTATGTACTTTATCTGAGAATTCAACTGGAATCACTAATACATTAACATTGCCTGTGGTTGGACATCCGCTTTCATATGTTGAAAGATTGGATATGTTTTTAGCTTTAGTAGCTTTGGTGAAATCTACGTTGTAATAGCCATTACTATTTCTATAGTTCTCTATTCCTTTTTTCTTGTTTGTATAGATGACTTTGTTTGAAACATCATCCCAACTAGAAGGAATGGTCTGGCTAGGAACATCACCAGGTTTATCATCTGCTTTATTCGCTTTATGAATCTCAAAGGAAATTTTGTTCCCACCATCTTCATAGTCGACGGTCAATGAGATGGTATCATCAGCTAAGGTTATTTTATGGGAGCCGGAATCTTCCATTGAATTACTGACTTCATATCTAGTTTTTAAAATACTCAAGTAACTATTAATATCGTCAGCTGTCAAACCATTGAATTCACCTTTGAGGTAGTTTTCTTTAGTTCCTTCAACTAGTTCTATTTTATAGTTATAACATGGAGCAAAAGGAATGATGGTTCCTATTGTATTTTTTTGTAATTCTTTATCTTCTTCACTGAAATCAGTGTATTTATGTTCTGCATTTGTTGATGAAGTAGTCGTATCTTTATCCGTTGGAGTTGTTGGTGTAGCAATATTGGTAGAACCTGGAGTTGATGATGGTATAGTAGTTTCACCTTTTCCACATCCACTCAAAGTGAAGATGCATAATAAAAGACTTAGTGAAGCCTTGATTGTTTTTTTCATGTAAAATTCTCCTAAGGGTCAAATTATATAATTAATCCCTTAATTTTCATTTATGAAAAAGATTAGTATTTCGGTAATTCATTTATTTATATTTTAGGTATTCATAGTAGTGATAAAATAAAAAAGTCAGAGCAAAAGGAGGATTGTTTATGAGGAAAGATCACAGCATTTTCTATTTAGCCTTATATTTAGGGAGTGCAGTAGGAATGGTAGGAAGTGGCATTGCTGTTTTCCTATATCAAATGCTTGGAAGTCATACTGATCTCTTAAATTTTTTATTTGGTTTATTAGTTCTCTTTTTCTTTGTGTTTCTCATCGTTAACAGCGCTTCATTCATCAAAATCTTAATGATTCTATACAAGGACAGAAAAACTGATAAAAGCGTCGATGATAACGAAAAATAGACGAATAAAAAAGAGCAGCCTAATAGCTGCTCTTTTATTTTGCTTATCTAATTAGACAAGTTTCTTTCTAAGATAAGATGAGAAGTAATCGACTAAGATGATCATGATGATACATAACCATAAAGCACCACCGAATTGAGGCCAGTGTCCGTTTTGTGAAAAGCTAGAAATCCAATAACCCAATCCGGCTTCATCACCACAAACCATACCTAACATAGCGGCTGTTCTAAGGTTCAAATCAAATCTATACAAGATGACGGAGAGGAAGTTAGGTGCTACATTTGGAATGATTCCAACTTTTAACTTAGCTGTGAAAGTTCCACCACATGCATCCAATGCTTCCAAAGGTTGGGTCTCAAGTTCATCCAATTGTTCAGAATATAGTTTTCCAATCATTCCAATCGAGTGGAATGAGAAGACCATAATTCCTGAGAAGGAGCTGAATCCTAATCCAGCAATCATGACATAACCCAAGATGATTTCAGGGATTGTTCTAATGCATATTAACAAAACTTCTGAGATATGACACCATTTTCCAACCATCTTGCTGGAAGCTAAGAATCCAAATGGAAGAGACAAAATAGATCCAAATGTCGTACCTATCAAAGCAATGGAGAAAGTTTGCAAAGCTTCGTATATAGCACTGTTTTTAAATGTAAATGAACCGTATCCGAATATATATGAATAGTCAGGAACAAAGATTCCGGTGAATATCTCTGAAAGTCTAGCAGGGTTAGCTTGGCTAGTGTTTGATCCAAATTGAGTTGAAATAATACAATAGATCATCAAGGCTAAGAAGACCAAAGCAGTGATTGTGTTAGGAATCCACATCTTAGGTCTAAAGACATAGGCCTGTTTAGCTGAATCGTATTGGAAGTTCTTTCTATGCTCTAATCTATAGTACCAGTTATAGAGTGAGAACTTCTTTGGCTCAGATTGCTTTTTATTTTCTTTCTTTTTCATAATTACTGAACCTTTCTTCTAACGTAGCTAGAAACTAATTGAAGTACCAAGGTGACTACAAAGATTGGAATAACTATCGCACCGACTTCGTCCCAATACATCAAGTCAGCTGCATCGGACAGCAACTTTCCTATACCACCAGCACCGACATAACCTAAGATGATGGAACCTCTGATCGATATTTCGAAGGTGTATAGACAGTTCGACAAGAAGTTTGGCAAGATCTGAGGCCAAAGTCCATTTGAGAAGGCTTGAATTTTGTTCGAACCGACTGATAAGGCTGCTTCGTAAGGTGCCATATCTCTAGTATCACAGAACTCGTATTCCATCTTATACATGATTCCGGCAGTGAAGAATATCATTGAAATGATACCTGCAGTGTTGTTGTATCCGACAATTGCGACCATGATCATAGCTAGTGCAAATGTAGGAACAGTTCTAATGATATCCAAGATGAATCTGATAGGTGCATAAATCCAAGGTGTTTTTACAACATTCTTGGAGGATAGCATGAATAATGGAATGGATATTATGCATCCTATAACAGTTGCTACGAAGACCATTGCAATTGTGTTTCCTAATTCTGGAATTGCTGTAGTCCATATGTAATTGAAGTATTCTCCATATGTAGAGAATTTGTAGCAGGGCTGGAACATTTGTCCGATGATGTAGAACAAATTACCTAGATCTGGATTTGACGGAAATGTTATGAATAAAGAAATGCAAACTACGAATATGGCTACGAAAAGAAGGAACCAAATCAACCCTAAACTTCTTTTCTTTACGATAACTTTATCCGCAGAGCCATCTGCTGATAAGGAAACTACTTTCTTTGAAAAGAAAAGTTTATCTATGAAAGACCATTTTCCGTAAGGATCTGGCTCTTTTATTAAATGAAACCTCTTCTCCTTCTCTTGGATAGGAGCTGTATTAGTCATCATCTACACCTCCGAGGTTTTCACCTCTTTCCAAGGCTCTTCCATATATCTTTTGTAGGACTTCATCATTTACTTGATCTGGTGTTCCATCGAAGACTATTTCACCGGCTTTGATTCCAATGATTCTATTGGAATACTTCAAAGCCAAGTCGACGTGGTGCATGTTGGCTACGATTGTGATTCCTTTTTCTTTGTTGATCTTCTTGAAATCGTTCATGACTGAAATAGTAGTGATAGGATCGAGTGAGGCGACTGGTTCATCTGCCAAAATTAGAGATGGCTCTTGAGTTAAAGCTCTTGCTAGTGCAACACGTTGCTGTTGACCACCGGAAAGGTTATCAGCTCTGACATATGATTTACTTAAAATTCCTAAAGAATCGATAGATTGAAGAGCTAGCATCTTTTCTCTCTTGGTATAGATTCCACAAATGGTTTCTATCCAGTTGTGGTATCCAATTCTTCCTGAGAGGACATTTTTATAAACGGATGATCTCTTGACCAAGTTGAAAGACTGGAAGATCATTCCGATGTTTCTTCTCAACAATCTCAATTCTTTTCCTTTTACCTTTGATACATCCATCTTGACAGGAATCTTCTTGATGATGTATTTAGAAGGAGCGATTGCAGTCTTTACTCCGAGTATTTCTTTTCTAAGTTTAATAGCTTCTTCTTCGATTCTGTTAGTTTCAGCTTCTTTGAGCTTTTTGCTCAATTCAGGAAGTCTCTTCGCATTTTCTTTATAAGCCTGTAGCTCTGCTTCGTAATTTGTGTTGAGTTCCTTTTTGTCATCGTTGACATCCACTAAAATTTGTCCTTCCTGGATATCGTGCATTTTGTTTATAGTTCTAAGCAAAGTTGATTTTCCAGCACCGGACAATCCGATGATAGACACGAAGTCACCATCATTGATAGTCAGATTTATGTTTTTTAAAGCTACTAAACCATCGGGATAGACTTTCTTTACGTTTTTAAACTCGATCATATACTTTCCTTTCCAAAAGAAACCACCAAGCCATTTGGCCGGTGGTTAAGACTATTTGAATAGAACTAATTACTTGTTGTTCTTGTAAATAGTTCTTTCGTTTTCGTAGTTGGCATCTACTCCATCGACATATCCAGTGTGTGAGTAGATGTTGTAGATAAGGTTAGCACCAGTTCCTTCAGTCTTGACATCACCTTGCTTGACGGCGGTCTTGAAGGCTAAACTGACGGCGTCTTTCTTTTCTTTCTCAAGTCCGGAACGGACAGAGATTGTATCGTTGAAGATAGGATCAGTCATAGCGACTGTGTAGGTGTTGGTGAAGACACTCTTGTCTCCATTGTATTTTCCACCAGTTTTGTTGTATCCGTTGGAATAACGAATATCCATGAATCCCCAAACTCCAGCAAAGCTAGAATTCTCGTTCATAGCTTCGGTAAAAGCAGCATCGTAACCTTTGATTTCGACACCCTTGATTTCACCCTTAGAAGCATCAGGATCTCCAGAGACGATTGTGAGTCCGTGTTCTTTGATGTAATCGTTGTTGAGATATTGAGAATCAGGTCTGAACCAGAGCTTTCTACTAGCTTCATTCTTCATGTTAGCGAGGAAGAGCTTAGGATAGTTGTATCCAGCACCAGAACTATTGGATTGGATTCCGACTTGCTTTCCAATCAAATCATCGACGTACTTGATTTCAGTAGCAACACCATTTTCCTTGTGATTTCTGTTAGAAATAAGGATTGAGTTGTAGGAGTTAGCGACATTGACAGTGTCTTGCTCAGCAAGATACTCATAATTGTCGATCTCACCATTCATGGCTTGGACTTGTTTATGACGTAATTCTTCGGTGTTGTTAGGATTCTTGTAATCAGTGGTTTGGACCTTGAATCCACTTCTGACAGCTGTCAAAAGAACTTCGACACTTCCAGGGTGGTCAACAGTCATTTGAGCATAAGAAGTTCCAGTAAGGAAACCTACATCAGCTTGTGAGTTCATTAAAGCAGTACCGGCTGCAGAATAGGTTGTAGAAGTACTAATCTTGAAATGATAAGGCAAATTGTTGTCTTCCATGATCTTATCGAGAACAGGCTCGAGTTTTTTAGCAGATTCACCGAGGGCGGTAGCATCTCTAGAAGGAACGAAGACAACGTCAATCTGGTTAGGATCTTTTTTGCAACCGACAAGGCTAAAAAGTACAGGCAATAAAGCGGCACACATCATCATCTTTCTCTTGGAAAATTTCATAATATCCTCCGATGGTTTGTTTTTTCCTTAGAAAGGAACTTTAGGTCTCTTTCCGGATTAAGATAATAAACATTGTTTTTAAATAATGTTTTGTAATCCGCTTTCAATACCCTTACTAAAAATTAATTTTGCATAAAAATATATCAAATATGATTATGTGTTATTTAACTGATATATGCTTATGGATTAGTTTAATGTAGAAACAACCTAATTGTGAAGGAATAAATTTTATGATTTAAATATGGATTAAGAAAAAACAGCTTATTTTTTACAATGAAAAAGACAGCATTTGCTGTCTTTTGAATTCTTAATTTTCTTTTTTATTATGATTCTTTTCTAATAGAATTGGTCTCCTTTTAAGGAAGTAATCATATGTTCCTTTGATTATCAAGGACATTATCATTATTAGAATGCCTGCAGTTATAGCTATTACTAAGAATACTTCTAGATATGTCAGATGTTTCTATCCAAATACTTTAGGAAGGTTTTATTTCCTCTTCTTTTTTGCTTAATCTAATTTCTCACCACAATTATTGCAGTATTTAGAGTCGGATGGAGTTATCTTTCCACAATGCGTACATTTGATTTCATGATTTAACTTGTTGCCGCAGTTATTGCAGAACTTAGAATCTTTTTTATTTAAATGTTTACATTGTTTGCATTCTATCGTTTCTTGTTCATCTGTGCCTTCTCTGATACCAGATGCTATATCTTTGTAATATTCTTTTGCTGTATCTACTGTTTCTTCTCTCATGTAATTCATATAATCTTTTTGAATCGGAGCACTGGTTCTAGCTGCGAATTTACTCATTGGTCTCATAAGTCCTAGAATCAAAAAGACTGCACCGACAAACATTACGGGTATCGCTACAAATCCAATCCACATTAAAGAATTATCGAAAGAACCTGTAGATATCATGACGATATTGAAGATCTCTAAACCTAATCCTATCAATTCAATTATTGCACCTATCACTATCAATATTATTGATGTCTTTTTATTTATTCCTTTTCTGATTTCATTGTTTTCATCTTTTCTCATATATTTCGTTATCCTCCTTTTTTATAATTATAAATTAAAGAAATAGATTAGAAAAGCAATAATGATTTAATTATCAAAAGTTTGATATCATTTCTATTTTGGATAATATGATCTAAATTTAATTTTTATTATTTAGTTGGAATTTGAGACTTTATTGTTTATAATCCAAATATGAAAAAGAACAATACTGATGAATACTTCCATTGCAGTGAAACCAAAAGATATGATGAATATCATAGTTTTAAAGCTGAACAGTATTTTGGAAAAGAATTGAAGGATTCACCTAAAGAATTAAAAGATGTTCCTGAATCTTTTGAAGATAGCGATAAAAAATCAAGTAATAAAGAACAAGAAAATAAATCAGAAATCGATGAACAGGATTTAGCAAAAAGAGTTGAGAATGTCGAAGGAAATAATGTTGCAGCAGAATCCGCTACTCCGGTTGCTACTACTGTAGCATCAGTTGGAACTGTTGCCGCTACAGCTGTCACAGCTGTTGTTGCTTTGACGGTGATGGATGTTCTACCTTCCAATAAAAGCAAAGTTCCTTTTGAAGTGTCTAAAGACACTATCAAAGAAGTGTTGAGCCCAAACAAAATCAATTTGGATTTCGATATAGATAATTATTCAAGTGATACTGGATTTGAGATTTTTATAGAACAATTTGATAAAGATGGGAATTCATTAGGAAAAGATAAAGTAGATTCTAGTTTGAATGATAACAACTCTCATATGTCATTGGTTTGTGATGCTTATTATGGACTTTCCAGTTATAAATTTAGTGTTCAAAGCCCTGATGGTAATGATATATATTTTCAAAGTGATTCCTTTGATTTTGATTGTGATCAATCATTCCAAGCTTCTTATACTAAAATAACTCCTAATGATTGTCATTTAACATATAATGAGGATGGCACATTCGATGTTGAAATAGAAACTGGTTTTGTTTGTGAATATGAAGATGTCTTCGAATACAAAGTTGATGTTTATTCAACCGATGGCGTCTTGTTAAAAGAATACATTGGAACTGATAGCATCATCGATGTCAAAGGATTGAATGATATTTTAGGATTCTATATTCAATATCAGGATATAGGTCATTTTAAAAACGAAGATAAGATATTCAACAGCTTTGTAGCTGAAATGAATACGATAATTCATGCTCCAGTGTTTTTTTTGATGGAAAAGCCAGAATTTGATGGGTTAAATTTTATGGTTCCCTATATGTATGAAACGGCTTATGAAGGTAGAAAAGATAAGGTTACATTTGAGATAGATTCTGATAAAGGAAAATCCACTTTTGATTATGAGTTGTCTTCCCCTAACGGATATATCACTTTCGATGAACTTGAAGATGATATAGGAAATGTCACCATAACCCCGATTCTTGAATTCTATGATTATCAATCGGATGGTAGAAGCCATAAGCTGAAGATGTCGACTCATTCATATGATTTCAGTTATTCATTCGAAATAACATCCGTTGATTGTGACTTCAGCGACGATAGCTTCGATACGATTCCGATTACCATGGAATTTAGTGGCGCAATTCCTAAAGACTATAAAATCAAAATAGATAATGGCGATACGAATATCCAGGATATAAACATAGTATCCGAAACATCATTCAATACATTGAATAAGACTGATGGTGGAACATTGAGTGTTAGTATCTTTGATAGGAATGGAAATCTTTATAGAAAGTTAGAAGACATAACAATTCTATCTCAAGGCAAAGCTTTGGATATCTATACAAGCCCCGTATATACTGCAGCAAATCCAGGCGATTCATTAGTCACCTATAACGATGATGGAACTATCAACCTGTATAGATTGATAAACTTCCCAGACTTCCCAGACACTGATTTATCTTATTTCTGCGATGCTTCTATCTATACGAAAACAGATGTGTCCACTTCGACTATTCACTGTATTACTCAAGATAAAGTTGCTGCTATATATGATTTAGAAAAAAAGCCATACTACTTCTTGTATTACAGTTTGATGAAACAAGGCATAGTAACTTATAGAATGGAACAGACTATGCCTTCAGGTGGAATAGAATTCAATGAAATCTTGTCTGCAAAAGGTACTTATGATTCATCTACTGACAAGACTGAGATTGTTATATCTTCTTCGATGGGTGCATATATTGAAAACAAGGTCATCTATCAATCTCAGGAGTATAGCCAAACTGATTATGAGATGATGCAAGGTGTGAATTTGACAGTGACGGTCGATGGAAATGCTATAGGAAATCAATTAATTTGTAGCTACAGTCAGTATTCCAAAAATTATGATGAAATCGGATCTATTTATTCGATAAAAGGAAATAGATTTATGGATACGACTCTGACTATAGAACAGTCTTAAAAGGAGGAACAAACTATGGAAACAAAAAAGAGTAATAAAAGAAAATGGATTTCTATTATAGGAATCACATTAGGAGTGTTGGTTTTGTTGGCTTTTGCAATCTGTGTCTCACTGGAAATGATATTGCCAGAGACAAATGGGTTTGTGATTTGGGCTAAAGAAAACATTTGGGACATCACAACCTTCCCCAGCATGATGCAAGCTCATTATAAGACATTGATACATTGCATAATCTTGATAGTAGTTGTTTTGATCGTGTCTAGATTGTTGCGATTGATGTTTAAAAAGATTATGCAGAAATCTAATAGAGCAAAGACAGTCATCACTCTATTGGATGGAATCATCAAATATGGTGCAGCCATAATCTTGATATTCTTAGTCTTGGATGCCTTCGGATTCAATTCAAAAGCAATTTGGGAATCAGTCGGAATCATAACTCTTATCGTAGGTTTAGGTGCTCAGTCTTTGATAGCGGATATTATCGCTGGTGTGTTCATAATTTTCGAAAATGAATACAATGTCGGTGAAATAGTAACTATTGATGACTTTAGAGGAACTGTCACTGAAATTGGAATCAGAGCTACAAAGATTACTGACTGTGCTGGAAACATAAAGATAATAAATAATTCAGATATAAAGAATGTCGTAAATTTATCTAGAGAGTTGTCTTTGGCAGTAGTGGATTGCGAATTCTCTTATCATGTACCTCTTGAAAAAGTTGAGAAGCTTCTAAAGGATAATCTTCCAAAGTTTAAAGAAAAGATTCCTGCAATTGTCGAAGGCCCATTTTATAAGGGTGTATCTGCTTATGAAGATAGCAATATAGCTGTAAAACTTGTAGCAAAATGTCAGGAAGAAGATCGTTATCAAGTCCAAAGGGACTTGATGAGAGAATATCGTCAATTGTTCCTTGAGAATGGATTTGATCTCGACTATGAACAAATCGTCATCAATCAACCTTCCACAAATTCATATTCTGTCGATGAAGATACAAAGAAAGAAGCAGAAGATTTTGTTAAAGAGCAAAAAGATGCTTCTCAAGGAATTGAAGAGCAACAAAAAGACTAAAAGATATCTAGTTTGTTTCCTTTTAGTAATTGTTTTTATATGCTGTTATTGTTTAGTTTTAAAAAGTAAATGAATCCATTTTTCCTCTAGACAATATTTCGTTAGAGAAATCTATCGATTGACTTTTAACTGAATCATTTGTGCCAACCGCGTGATAAATAAAATATCCTCTTTCTTCTAAACTTTTATTTTGAATAACTTCTTCTAATTTATCGACATTTCGACTAATTTGGAAATCACCATAAGTGCCATAATACCAAGAAGAACCACTCATTGGTAAAAAATAATAAATATAATCGCTATTATCAATAAATTGTAGCCAAGTGGTAACGCTACCTAAAGAAAAGCCACCAAAGCCACGATGATTTCTACTATTAATTAGATCTTCTTTTGTTGTAGATAAAGCATACGTATGATATTTACCTTCAATATAAGGCATCAAATGGTTTTCAAAATCTAAATGAAACTGTCTAAATTCCGCTTCTGAAGAAGAAAAATCTGTCGAACTATTAGGATTATAAAATGTCGCTGAAACGATGATTGTCGGTCTAATTAATTCTTTTTCAATCATATTGTCGAACATGTTTTTCATGTTTCCATATTCGAAATATTCTCCAGCGTGTCCGCCCCAACCGTGCATCAAATAGAAGATATCATATCTTGTATTTATATCTTCTTGATTATAACCATATGGTAGATATACATAGGCAGTTTTATTAACAGTAGATGAATCTCTTAAATAATCTTTTGATTCATATGTCTCTTTAATAACAGTGCCTGGCCTATCACTTTCTAAAAATAATTCACTGGGCACATTTTTTGTATAACCGGTTTGAGGCATAATAATGTTCTCTTCACTATCAACTGGAATGACGATATCTGAATCAATAGAATTATTTGAGCAAGAGGTCAACACAAAAGGAAATAATAACCGAAATATTATTTTATAAATTCTTTTCATGTTAATTAGCCTCCACATCTTTTATAAATTCTTATTAAAGAAAGGAATGATGGGTTCAAAGCTTCATCCACGAACGGATATAAGTCGTATATTTTAAATTGCCTTGCTTTTGGGATGATGATCATTTCTTTATTTTTATACGTTACAGCATTAAAAATTTCTTCACTACTTGGGAATTTCATTAATTCTTTATATCCTGTTTCATAGGGTGTGACAGGTTTAGTCTCTGAAATATCTCCTCCTACTTTTTTATGAATCATTTCTGCAAATCTTTTCATGCTACCAAATATTGAGAAATAGATAATTAAGTTTTTCATCTGTCCCTCCTAGTTCACACTTGTTACTTAGTCCTTTTGTGTATAAAATAATATCGATTTTAATGCATTTAAATAACACATAAAATGAAAATGTGAACTTATACACACGATTTAAGAAAGTGAGAATAAAGCTATGGAGAATATCGATCCAAGAGTTAAAAGAACAAAGAAAATGTTTAAAGATGCTCTAAAAGAATTAATGATGGTTCATGATGATTATATGGATATCACAGTGAAAGAATTATGCGAAAAAGCTGGATTAAATAGACGTACTTTCTATCTTCATTATGAAACAATTGATGACGTTTTAGTGGATATTCAAGAAGATTTCACTATTGAATTTTATGAGAAGACCAAACAATATGACCATATTAAAGACATTGAACCAGTAGTAAGAGCATTCTTTGATATTAGCGAAGAAAGTCCAATATATGGAAAGATGGTTTTATCCCCATCACAAGATTACTTAAGAGAAATTATTAGAAGTAAAGCTGTTGCCAAATTAGATGAAACAAATAATTTAAAAGGCATAAGAAATTTAGATATTATTACTCAAAACATGGTTGAACAATATTACCATATGACCGTCGTTTCAATTTATAGAGAATGGGTTAGGCAAAGAAGAATAATGAAAAAAGAAGACGCGATTAAATTAGCATCTTCATTAATTAAAAACGGATTATCATCAATATTAAGATAACTTTTAATCTTTTTGCTGATGCTTCGCTTTGCTTTGGCTCAAGTCCGCACTCTCGAAGTGTCGATATAGTTGCACTTTGAGTTATTTATCTATTGGTATGCTACGCGAACTTTAGAAGTGGATCATCCGACGTGCTCTTCATGCTTTCAAAAGAATCTCAAGATATCTCGAAACATCAAAAAGAGCCTAAATATAATAAAAACGAGATGGTTTTTTGTATCATCTCGTTATTTTTTCTGAATGGTGGAGCTGACGAGAGTCGAACTCGCTACCCTCTGCGTGCAAAGCAGATGCTCTCCCAGTTGAGCTACAGCCCCATTTGTCGACGGCTATGTATTATATCAAATCTTTTTAAAAAGAAAAGAGTTATTTTTATAAAAGTGAAGAATATAGGTTTATGAGGTCTTCTCCTTCAAATTTGGAACAGAGATTTAAGGCTTCTTTTAAATCCATCCACTTCAAAGAAGTGGATTCACCATCTGTTATCTTTTCTTTTTGCCCTTTGGTCGGATATGCTAAATAGGCAAATACTATGGTGTGTGCTTTATCTCCGTTAGGCCAGGAGAAGTTGAATCTTTCTATGAAGCCCAAGTTTTTAACGATATGTACATCTAAGCCTGTCTCTTCTTTAGCTTCTCTAAGAGCTGTTTGTTCAATTGTTTCGTCTAATTCCTGGCATCCACCAGGAAAAGCATGCATCCCATTGTCTGTTCTTGTCTCTACCAAGACTTTTCCATCTTCTCTTTGAATCAAGATCGAGGCACAGGTAATAAAAATTCTTTCGTGACCGACCTTGCTTCTTATAAATTTGATGTAATCCATATTTACATCCTCACTTTCATGAAGACATTCTTTAAGTTTTCCTCACTTTTTATCTTATAAGGAACGTAGTCTTCAGTATATCCTTGCCAATATCCATTTTTATCCTTGGATTCAAAAAGAACGGTTCTCTCCTGTCCTTTTATAGATTCCTTGTATTTCTCAGCTTCTTCGTTTGACAATGCTATTAATCTTTTTGCTCTATCATGAGCTATATTTCCATTTATTTGATTCTTCATCTTTCCTGCTGGTGTGAATGGACGAGGAGAATATGGAAAGACATGAATCTTCATAAATTCGACTTCTTTGCATATGTCATATGTGTTTTGGAAATCTTCCTCGGATTCACCAGGGAATCCCACGATTACATCAGTAGATAAGGCTAGATTAGGGATCTTTTCCTTTAATCTTCTCACAGTGTTCATATATAACTTTGAATCGTATCTTCTTCTCATAGCTTTGAGGATTTGATCACTTCCAGATTGCAAAGGAAGATGGATATGTGGAACAATTGATTTGGAGTTTTTCATGAATTCCAGGAATTCATCACTTACTCTGGTCGGCTCTATGGAAGATATTCTAACTCTACAATCAGTTCCACAGATCTCATCTATGTCTTTTAACAATTCGACAAAGTTATATGTCGGATTGTCGGGATCGACATAGCAATCCGTGTCGATTCCAGTGATGACTATTTCATGGAAATTGTTCCTTACTAATGTTTGTACTTCCCTAAGTATAGATACTCTATTCCTGCATCTGGATTTTCCTCTCACGAAGGGAATGACGCAAAAAGTACAAAATCCATCGCATCCATCCTGAATTTTGACATAGGCCCTACTTTCGGTGTAGAAATTTTGAATTATCAAAGGCTCATAGAAGAAGGTTCTAGTATTCTTCGCTATTTGGAAATAGTGAAAGTCAGGATCAGATACAGCTTTTTCTATATTTGCTGGTATGTCTATTCTTCCTTCAGTTCCGACTACTATTTTTATTTGAGGAATTTCCTTGAACTTAGAATATGATAGTTGTGAGAAACAGCCCATTATGACCAGCGTTGCATCAGGATGATCTCTTACTATGTCATGGATTCTCGTAAGACATTTTCTTTCAGCTGTAGCTGTTACTGCACAAGTATTTAAAACATATATGGCTGGATTTTCTTCCGTGTGTATATAACCCATCCTTTCCAATGCTTCTCTCACAGCTTCAGTTTCATAGAAATTGACTTTGCATCCGAAAGTTATCGTTTTAAATGTCTTTTTGGTCATCTTTATCATCTTCTTCCTCTATTTCTTTCTTTATTTCCTTTTCAGCCTTTTCCAAGGCTTTGTTTTCTTTTCTTTGTGCCTTTATTTCTTCTTGTTTCAAGTAGCTATACAATTTAAAAGATATGAAACCCAAAGAAAATAATGAATCTATGAATTTTATTTTATCGAATGAATAATAAGTCTCTACTAACTGCTTTATTTTATCAAGAAGATGTTTTCTATTTTGAATCTCTAAGGATTGGTCGAAATATGGGATTGCTCTTTCCAATGTTCCCTGATCAGTTACTATATAGATTGTGTCGACTTCTAAGTCGACAAAGGCCATAGAATCGCCCATTGGGCTTTTCATGACTGGAATCCAATTCGTAAACATCGAATCGAACAATCTATATCCATACTTTTCAAATGGGTTCTCATAGAATGATGAAAATGTCTTTTGAGTTCTTAATGCTCTATAAGGAAGATCAGCTAAAGATTTTGTATCTATGACATAATGTTTGTTTATGGTCTTAGAAAAGAAAGGCAAAGCAATGTAATCATCGCCATTTTTCATATAAGTCAAATGCTTTAAGTAGGATGGCAATGTAGTCAATCCTGTCTTCTTAGCTAAAGAAGCTTTGTTTTCCAAGAATTTCTTGTTCATCAAACCTTTGATTATTATGTTTGCTTGAATTACTTCAAAATTAGTTCTAGCTTCTTGGTAGTGATGAGTTTCTTGAAATAGTGCTAAATAATTAGAATGAAGATCGAAGAATCTTTTAGCTCTGGTGTCTTCGATGTGCTTTGGAATGGCGTAAAACAAATAATTGAATAGATTGAACTTCATTAAAGAACACCCCTTATTTAGGTTTCTATTCTATCACGCTTATTTACAAGTTTCTCCTGTTTTTTGCTTTTGAAATAATCCATCACTAATTTTTATAAGAAAGACAGGAGGTCAAATTGATGAAAAAGACTAAAGCTTTACTTAAGATGGAAGAACAAGCACAAGAAACATTGCTCGATAATAAGAATTTGGGTTCATGTGCTTGTATCTCAGTAAGAAGGGATTATGGAAATCCCTCATTGCTATCTATGTTTTTACTTTTGAACATAGCTGTTTTGGAGCATAACCCATTTGCATATAAGGATTTGTCCAAAACTTTTTCTTTGATTGGAATGAAGAATATTTCTTTGTTTCTAACTAAGTTTGAAGAGACTAAGAGGATAGGTGCCTAACAATACTTTTACTTAGTATGTAGTCTATGTTGTAAAATAGAAGTGTGGATCTATTATATTCATTTTCAGTTCATGACATTGTGGATTCTATACTCAGGCAAGGGAGTATAGATACTAGAATCTTCAATTCGGAAACTATGCAAGAAGGCACTAGAATGCATAAGAAGATTCAAGATTCTTCTGGAGGAAACTATATTCCAGAAGTTCCTTTGGAGACCACATTTGATAATGGTGATATCGTTCTTGATATTCAAGGCAGAGCTGACGGCATAATTCATAATATTGACGGTTCTTTAACAGTTGATGAAATAAAAACCACTGTCGAAGATTTGGAGAAGTTCAAGGACGAAAATATAGTTTGGCATCAAGGTCAGGCAAAAATGTATGCGTGGATGATTCTTAGAAACAGCAACGGTCATACTAAATCGATAAAAGTTCGTGTCTCTTACTATAAGCAAGGCCATATCAAGGATAAACTTATAGTGGAAGAAGATTTTACATTTGATGAACTAGATAGGTTTGCCAACGATTTAATTCATGAATTTATAGCTAGACTCAAAGAAAAAGGTCAACATAACTTGTCTAGAAACAAATCCATCGATTTCCTAGAGTTTCCATATAAAGAATACAGACCTGGTCAGCAAGACTTGATAGCTTTCTCTGATCGAATTCTTTTAGAAGAATCAAAAGGTTATGTCGAAGCACCTACAGGAATAGGAAAGACTGTCTGTGTTTTATATCCTTTCATAAAAAACTTTAAGGAAGGAAAGACTTCTAAAATATTCTATTTGACTTCTAAGAACTCCATAAAGAGACAAGCATTGAAGACTGTTGATGCTTTGGTAAAAGAAGGTGCTGATTTAAGATGTGTTGCCATTACTGCAAAAGAGACTATTTGCATGAATGATGAGGGTTTCAAAAAACACTGCAACCCTGATGAATGTCCTTTTGCCAAGGATTATTATTCAAAGATATACAAAGTCATAAGGCAAGCTTTGAGTGAGAAAAACATCTTTGATGAAGATGACATCAAAGAAATAGCTATGAAGAATACGATTTGTCCTTTCCAGTTGTCGTTGGATTTAGCCGTCAATTCCGACATTTGCATTTACGACTATAACTACGTCTTTGATCCTGTAGTCGGCAATCCAGAAATTATGGATTCGAATTTACCTTTACCTTATACTTTGTTAGTCGATGAAGCTCATAATCTTCCTTCTAGAGCTAGAGAGATGTATTCTGCTAGGTTGGATAGAGAATTCTTTATGAATGTTTATACTGAATTGACTGGAAGAAAGACTTCAAAGTTAAAATCAGCCATAGTCGATATCATAAGTTGGTTTGATATGCGAAAATCTGATAAGGATATCGAGATATTGAACGAAGTTCCTGATGATTTCATCACTTTATTGAAAGGATTCCAGGAAGAGGGTTTGAATTTGGAAAAGAAGCCTGATGCCAAATATCCAGATAGCTATGTCTCATTGAAATCAGCTGTTAAAGGTTTTCTTAAATTACCTTTGAAAGGAAAGGAAAACTATTCTTACGATATAACCTATTACAATGGGAAAGCCGATGCTATTCATATATTCTGCTTGGATGCTTCGGAATATATCAAAGATATCAGCGATAGATTCAATGCCACTTTATTCTTCTCCGCTACTTTGTCACCTGTAGATTATTACATCAGTTTGTTGGGTGGAACAAAAGACGATGAAGTGAACAAGTTACTAAATCTCCCATCTCCTTTTGAAAGAAGGAATAGATTGGTTATGGTAGATTCTATTCCATCTCTTCGTTATGCCGATAGGAACATCTCGCTTCCTAGAGTGCTGAATTCTATTTATCAGATGGTCAGAGAAAAGAACGGAAACTATTTTATTTATTTTCCATCGTATGAATATATGCTGATGGCTTATGAGAGGTTTGAAGGATTAGGTGAATTTGTTTGTATCAAGCAAGAACGAAACATGACGCCTAGTGAAAGAATTAGATTTTTAGATGAATTTGAGGAGGATCCCTTGAGAACTCATCTAGGATTCTTAGTCCTAGGTGGCGTATTTGGAGAAGGCATAGAATTAAAGCCCCATGCCTTGAATGGAGTTGTTATAGTATCTACTGGTATTCCTGGTATAGGATATGACAATGATAGATTGAAACAATATTATGCAGGTAAGGGATTGAACGGATTTGACTATGCCTATACCTATCCAGGATTCAACAAAGTAATACAAGCTGCAGGAAGAGTGATAAGGAATGTAGATGATAAGGGTGTTATACTCTTTATAGATAGGCGATTTGGTCATTCTAACTATAGGAGACTACTCGATGAAGTCTATCCTGATAGAATATATGTAAGTTCTCCACAAGAGGTTAGAGAAGAGACGATGAAGTTTTGGAAAGAGAGGAGCTGAATATGGATTACCCACAAGATCACATCAGAAATTTTGCTATCACTGCTCATATAGATCATGGAAAGACTACACTTTCAGATCGTATTTTGGAGATGACTGGAGCTGTTCAAGAAAGAGAATTGTCCACCCAAATGCTAGATGATCTTCCTTTGGAGCAAAGACGTGGAATCACAGTCAAGTTGAACGCAGTTAACTTGGATTACAAAGCTAAGAACGGGGAGCATTATTTGTTCAACCTCATCGATACTCCGGGACATGTCGATTTCACTTATGAAGTTTCACGCTCTCTTTCTTGTTGTGAAGGTGCAATTTTATTGGTCGACGCTACTCAAGGAGTTCAGGCTCAAACTTTGGCTAATGCCTATTTGGCATTGGATGATAATTTGAAGCTGCTTCCAGTTATCAACAAAGTAGATTTGGCAACTGCTGATCCTGAGATGTGCAAAGAGGATTTGATCGAGACTTTGAATATAGATCCTGATGATTGTATGATGGTTTCCGCTAAAACTGGTCTTGGTGTTGGAGACTTGTTAGAAGCGATAGTCCAGAGACTTCCTGCACCCAAAGGTGATAGAAATAAACCCTTGAAGGCAATGATATTCGATTCCAAATTTGATCCTTATCGTGGAGTTGTTATCCTTTTAAAGATTGAGGAAGGCACTGTTAAACTTGGCGATAGGGTTAAGATGATGTCGAATCCAGATGAGACTTATGTTGTTCAAGAACTAGGCTTTAGAACACCTAAGGAGCAAAAGAGAAATGTCCTTTCGGCAGGAGAGGTCGGATATCTTTGCGCTCAGATAAAGGATATTAAGAAAGTGAAAGTCGGTGATACTTTGACCAATGCTGATGTCCCTGCTAGTAAACCATTGGATGGATTTAGACCTATGATGCCTATGGTTTATTCCGGTTTGTATCCGACTGATAATAAAAACTTTGAAAAGCTGAGGGAAGCATTAGAGAAATTATCATTGAACGATGCGGCTCTCGTATTTGAACCTGAAACATCTGTGGCTTTGGGGAGTGGATTCCGTTGTGGCTTTTTAGGACTCCTTCATATGTCTGTCGTTCAGGAAAGATTGGAAGAAGATTATGATCTGGATTTGATTTGCACTGCTCCTTCCGTCGTTTATGACATCACTTTGACTAATGGTAAACAAATGTTGATACAAAATCCATCCGACTTCCCATCTGATCCTTCTTTGATAAAGAAAGCTAGTGAGCCTTTTGTGAAAGCTGAAATCATGACTCCCCAAGACTATGTAGGACCTTTGATGCAGTTATGTGAATCTAGACGTGGAGAATATCAAGGAATGGATTATATCGACACTAAACGTGTATCGCTGAAATATATTCTTCCTTTGAGCGAAGTCATCTTTTCATTCTTCGATAGATTGAAATCATTATCTGCCGGTTATGCTTCTTTGGATTATCAGCCTATTGGATATAGAGATTCGAAATTAGCTAGAATGGATATTCTTCTCAACAATGAAAAAATAGATGCTTTGACGACGGTTGTGTTTAGGGATACAGCATATCCTAAGGCTAGAGCTATAGTCGACAAGTTGAAGGACGTCATTCCTCGTCAGCAATTTGAAATTCCAGTCCAAGCTGCTATAGATTCTAAAGTCATCGCCAGAAGCGATATCAAGGCTGTTAGAAAGGATGTTCTAGCAAAATGTTATGGTGGCGATATCTCAAGAAAGAAGAAGCTTTTGGAAAAGCAAAAAGAAGGAAAGAAGCGAATGAAGGAATTCGGTAAGGTTTATGTTCCTCAGGAAGCCTTTATCGCTGTTCTTTCAGTCGATCCTACTGATGTAAAGAAGTAATTTCTCGGTTTATCTAAGTTACACACACAAATTTAAAATTAGTAGTAAAATAGTAGTTAGTTGATGGAATTTAGAGGATTTGAACATGTATGAAGAATTGAAACGTGCCAGTATTTTTAGTGACAAAGAATATTTGTCCCTTGATGAACTCAAGGCACGTTTTAATTTGCCTGATATTACTCCTACATGGGAGAAGGTTAAGGAATACCGCTCATTATTTAGATATGATTTAGCAATAAAAACTCCCGAGAAAAATCCTTACTATATAACATTGAATAGATTGGTGTTGAATAAAGTCTCCTCATTGGAAAGAAAGTTCTTTTTGATATGCGCTAAGTTTTCTGGACTATCAAAGAAAGGCCAGAAGAAATTTAACAATGAATCATTAAAACTTGGATTGAGATGGATTAGCGATAATTATAGACTTGGACTTTCTAATATCGACATCTCTTCCATTGTTAATGGTCAGTATAATTCAGATGAACCTAAACTAAAAATATTAAAGAATTATTTGAAGATGTCCGAAGGATTAAATAATATATGTTCCTTAGATTATTCTAATCTTTTGAATAATATAAACAATTATTTATTAGGAAATTTAGATCAGACTAGGCTTCAATATAGAAATATAGATGAGAAAGACAATGATTTTCTTTCAAATAAAGATTTGCTTCAAGGTGAATTGAATGATTTATTAATTTTTTTTAATGGTAATGAATCTATTTCATTTATCTTGAAGGTTATAGCTTTCTTATATCAGTATACTTACTTATGCCCATGCTCTTATTTCAATCAAGAGACTGGAAGTTTGTTGACCAAGTGTTATTTATCTTCAACTATATTTCCAAATTCCGGCCAATGGTTTCCAACGGAAAGCCTGTACTTTTCTTTTGGTGGAAATATGTTAGATAGAGCTAAGCTTTCATTGAAGACTGGTGATTTGACTTATTTTGTCATCTCTAGCCTTGATTTGCTTGATATGAATCTAAGCAATATTGAAAGAAGCTTGAATGATATTGAAGAAAATGATGCCTCAGATAAAATTGCTGAAGAAGAAAATTTGAAGAATGTCAATTCTTCTAGTTTCTTGATCAAGGAAGGCTCGATCGGATATAAAAAATATGATTCTATGGCTCCTAAAGCTGAGAATTTCAATGATGATGAAGTTTATCACATGGGTGAAAATAACATTACTATGGCTAGTGTTTCTTCTTATTCTACTAGTAAATATCCTAAAGAAAGCAAAAATAGCAATTCTCCATTGAATGATGAGATTGTTAAACTTATGGAAAAGCATCCGGTTTTGAAATGGGCTACTGCTCATTTCTATGTAACCCATAGAACTATAGGCAGCTTTTATACGATAAGTCAATTTAAAATATTCGAAAATGTCGCTTATGAGACTGCTAGAACTTCGATGGATTTATTGGCTAATCTCGGATTCTATAAAAAGAGCAAAACTGCCAAGAAGTTCATCTATTCACCGATTCCTAAAGGAGTGATTTAATCTATGAATTCAGCTTTAATTATTATATTGTGCGTTGTCTTTGTAATCGTGTTAGTAGTTGCTTGTGTTTATTTTCTTGTGCCATCTATTAGAAACAGAGATAAAGGAAAAAAAGAAACTGTTCAAGAAATCGCAGAAAAAGAAGTTAATAACATGATTGTGACAAGTGTGAAGCAGCAAATTGGTGATTCTAAAAAAGATGTGGAAGATGAGAAAGTAAAGAAGGCTTTAGATTACTTGGAGAAGCTTGAAACAGATAAGAATATAATCTTTGACGACAAGGAATTGCCTTATATAATTCTTCAGCTTGTCGAATTTGATAGTAAGGAATTCTAAATGATGGATAAGCCAAAAAGCTTATATGTTCATATTCCTTTTTGTAGACATTTTTGTGCGTATTGCGATTTTCCCAAAGTATTGTTGAGTACTGGCTTTTCTAAGAAATATACTACTGCCCTTTTAGAAGAAGACAAAAGATATGCCGGATTGGGTTTTGATACTATTTATTTAGGTGGTGGTACACCTTCATGTATTCAAAGAGAAGAATTGAAATATCTTTTGAATGAACTTGTCTTAAGACATGGTCAACCTAAAGAATTTACAATTGAATGCAATCCGGAAGATGTAGATGATTCCTTTGTTAAATTAATTAAGGAATGTGGAATAAATAGAGTTAGTTTAGGTGCTCAAAGCACAGATGACAATCTTTTAAAAGATTTAGGAAGAACACATAGGTTTAGTGATGTTATAAGGAGTGTTAAAACACTTCAAAGCAATGGAATTAATAATGTCAGCCTAGATTTTATCTATGGTTTTGAAGGTCAAAATATAGATGATATCGATAACGATATCGATAATGTTATCGCATTGAATATTCCACATGTTTCTTTTTATTCATTGCAAATAGAACCGAACACCATATTTGCAATCAAACACAAAAATGAACCGGATGGTGATTTGTTGGCTGATTATTATGAACATATAGTAAAAAGGCTGGAAAAGGCTGGTCTTTATAGATATGAGATTAGTAATTTTGCAAAGCCATCATATGAAAGCAAGCATAATCTTTGTTATTGGTTATCCAACCCTTATGGTGCCATTGGAATGGGTGCTACATCTTTTGAAGACAACACTAGAATAACAAGGACTAGATCTATAGAGAAGTATTTGAATGGTCAATATTATTGGAAAGAAGAGAAAGAAGACAGCCATGATCTTGAATTTGACTTTTTAATGCTAAATCTTAGATTGACCAGAGGATTTAAACTCGATGAGTTTAAGAAAAGATTTGGCAAGGATTTTTTAGTAGCTTATAAAGATAAAATCGACTTACTAAAAGATGAATTTATAATACAAGATAAGACTGTAAAGGTTAAACCTGAAAAATTATATGTATTAGATTCAATTCTAGTAGATTTATTGAATTTTTAATTGAATTTACTCATTATTATCCACCTCCAAGAATCATATTGATTGGAGGCTTTTTTATGAGAAAAATAATATTGTTATTTGTCTCTTTGGGATTGACAGAAGTCAATCCTATTCCACAAAATAGAATCTTTTTCGATGCTACACGGAATATTGATGGTGTTTTATTGAGTGTTAAGACCACTTTAGATTCAAATTTGATTTTTAGTGAGATGAATTCTGTAGAATTAAAAGCAAATGAATGGATTGAAATAACGATTCAAAAATGGAAATTTCAAGATTCGAGTATTAACTTTTATATAGATTCATTAGCCGGTAGAATTAACTATATATTGAATCCGTTGATTTCAATCGGTAGTGAAGGATTCTATGAAAATGACTTGCTTAGCAATGATGATAAACCCATAATCAAGGAAAAATTGACATTATCTTTTTCAAATGATTATTGCTTAGATATTAATGATAGTTTGTTCTATTTAAATTATAAAGTAAATGATAGATTCATTGATGCTTGGAGTAATAAATATGTTTTATTAGGAATTTCAAATAATAAAGTTGAAGGTGGTAGATTTGATATGAGTAAAGGCGGAGTTTTACTCGATATAATAAATCAAGATGATAGCAACTTTGATTTTGATTCTTCAATCAAGTTCAAAGAATCGATAAGAGACGCACCAGGCAAGTTATTTATTGAAGGAATAATCGACATAGAAGCTGATTTTATATTTAAACCATATACTTTGTTTGGAATAGAAGGAAGGTTTAATTTATATGAAAAGTAAGTTTTTTGTCTTTATATCTTCTTGTATATATTTATTATCTTTTATGACTATATACAATATTAAAAATAACGAATATGAATATAAAAGAATAAATTTAGATCTCAAATCAATAGGTGAAAAATGCTTTATTGAATCCTTGGATTTCAATAAGAGTAATCAATCTTTTGAAATTCATCACAATAGATTTGAGTTACTTATGAATAATTACATTTCTGATTTAAAAGATGGATATAAGTATTCTTTCTTCTTTAATGTATTTGAAAATAAAGCGATAAAGATAGATTATTTTTCTTTTTTAAAAGAAGAGGCTTTTTATAGTTTCACTCAACGTTTATGGGTGGGAAAGGATTAAACTATGAATAAAAATGAAAAAAAACTGATTAGGCTTATCAAGTGTTGCTGGAAAGATTTGTTGTGTGGATTAATAGTCAGCTTTTCTCTTTTTGCTTTCGACAATTCAATAGCAATGTTTTTATTGTTTCTAACTATTACAATAGTTACATCAATCTCTATGGGCTTTTATAGACTAAAGAAAAAGGATAGTAGTAAAGATAATATGATTGATTGTTCAGTAGCAATAAGATTTGGCTTGATATTATCTAAGGCAGATGATATCGATGATGCTATTAAGGAGTTTGGCAAAGAATGTCAGTCTTCTAGTTTGATTTATCAAACCATAATAAATAAAGAATTTGATTCGTTGATTTCTTATAAGGAAATAGGTGAAATTACTAAAGACATGATCGAATGCCACAACAATAAAAATAATGATGGAATAAGATTAAATATAACCAAGTTAATCGATATCGAAAATCAAAAAGAACAAACCTTTAAAACTACAGAAGATATGCGTAGTACAGGATTGATAATGTCTTTGTGTATTTCGATACCTTTGATGTTTTTCCCTGTAATAACATTGATCAATGAAACTCTTTCTAATGTCGAATGGCTAGGTTTAGTTTTGGAACTGATATCAATTATATTTTTTGAGATAGTCGAGTTATATGGGAGCAACCTCAACGAAAAGAAAAGGAGACTTGTAAAATGAAATACATTAATTTGAATCTTAAAAACAAAAACAAAGTATTGAAATATTCTTCATTATCTTTATTAGTGATGGGATTGATATTGATAGTTGTTTTGAAGCTATATTTCGAATGCTCCAATTTTTTGACATTGGGAATTTTCTCTATATTTTTAATCTTCGGGCTTTTAGGTTATTGGTACTTCGATAAGAAAGAAAAAGGGAAAGGCTCTATAAGCGATGTGCAAATCAAAGAAGCATTGAAAATTATAGGATCTAAACTTGAATATGGATCATCTTTAGTCGAAGCAACTGAATCATTAGATTCCCAAGTTTTGGATGTGATAAATAACTATTTGGAAGATGGAACAGGGTTTATTAATAATTCCAAATACAAGGATTGTTTTGATTTGGTAAAAGAAAATAAAAATGAGAAGAACTTGACGATCATTGGCAGCATTATTCAGGAAAAGACTAAAGATAATGAGGTCAAATCCAGAAAAGAACTCGGATATTTAGGATTGGCTTTCTTATTCATAGAGATGATTTTAGTTTTTGTAGCCATTTTTATATTCAAACAATGAAAAGCAAAGCTTTATTTCTTTTGTATTCTTTCTTGATCGTTTTTTCTTTTCTAGTTTCTATCGATGGTATGCAAATCAATTATTTGGAATTAGATTTCTTTCAAAGCTACTATAAAATTCAAAATCATATAAGAAGTGGAAAAAATATAAATGATGTTAGTTTAAATAAGGATATGTTTATAAGCGAATATTATTTAAAAGATGGGTTGGTAGAGTTTAAAATCGAAAAGACAGTTCATTTTTGTTTGCTCGGAAAGAGAAAAATAGAAAAAACATATGTTGTTTATTTGAAAGATTATTTGTTTCAACCTTCTTAGACTTGAACATAAATAAAAGAAGCATAAAATATGTATGCTATTTATTTAAAAGAATAAAGGAGAAAATTTATGATAGATATTTTTGATGATTTGAACAAACGTGGATTATTGGATAGTTATTCAGATAAAGAAAAGATTAGAGATTTGCTCAAGACTCCACAAACAATCTATTGTGGATTTGATCCTTCAAATAAGTCGATGCAATTAGGAAACTTCATCATGATTCATATTTTGTCCAAGCTTCAAAAAGCTGGTCATAGAATCATTGCTGTCGTCGGCGGTGCAACTGGTATGATTGGAGACCCTTCGGGAAAGAAATCCGAGAGAAGCTTTTTGGAACCCGAACAAGTAAACTACAATGTTGAGTGCTTGAAAAAACAGCTTTCAAAATATTTGGACTTCTCTGATCCTAACAAAGGTATTTGTGTCAACAATTATGATTGGTGGTCAACTACAAACGTTCTCACTTACTTACGTGATTTTGGAAAAATGATGCCTATCAACTATATGTTGGCAAAAGAAATAGTCAAATCTCGTTTGGAAGTTGGAATTTCATATACAGAATTCTCATATATGATTCTTCAAGCTGGTGATTTCTGGAATTTGAGATCAAAATATGGTTGCGTAATGCAAATCGGTGGTGGTGATCAATGGGGTAATCTAACTACTGCATTGGATTTTGTTAAAAAGAAGGAAGGGGAGAAATGCCCTTGCCAGGTCTTCTCTGTCAAATTGATTTGTGATTCTAACGGAAAGAAGTTTGGAAAGAGCGAAAAAGGTGCTTTGTTCCTCGATCCTTCTATGACTTCTCCTTTCAATATCTATCAATACTTCATCAATGTAGCTGATAACGATGTCGGAAGATATCTCTATATTTTTGATGATCGTCCTTTGGAAGAACTCGATGCTATTGTTGCTGAACACATGCAAGCTCCAGAAAAGAGAATGGGTCAAAAAACTTTGGCTTATTCGGTCACTTCTCTCGTACATGGAAAAGAAGCTGCCGATGAGTGTGTGAAGATGACTGAAGCTATCTTTAGTGGTGATTTCAAGAATCTTAAAGAGCAGTCCTTGTTGGACTTAGCTAGTTCTTTAGATGCTATTGAAGTTGAGCCTGGTATGAATTTAGTCGATGCTTTGATAGCTACAAAATTAGCTTCTTCTAAGCGTGAGGCTAGGGAATTCTTAAAAGGAAACGCTGTAAGTTTGAATGGAGAAAAGGTGGTCGATCCAAATATGATATTAGATGGATCTAATGCTTTAGATGGAAAAGTTTTCTTCTTAAAACGTGGAAAGAAGAATAATGCTGCTATCATTTTGAAATAATGTTAAATTATTAATTTAATTATTCAATTATTTGTTTTAAAAGCTTTTTTAAAATTATCGGAGATGCTCAAGCACCTCATGTAGTAAAAAAACGAATTATAAATCTAACGTAAAAAGGATTGGAATTTAAGTCCAATCCTTTTTTTATTCAAAAACAATAACAGTTAAGCTTCTTTTGTTGTCTCGCCCATTGAATAAGTGAATGTTGCAGTGGCATCACCTTTAATCGACTCTGTATCAGGTACTTTTGTATTTGTTGTTGTTCCATTTGGAAGTGTATAGTCATAGACATAATTGAAGGTTAAGGTGTAATCGATGGTGGCATCAACTCCGCTTGTTAAACCCAATTCGTTGACAGTTATGTATCCTGACATCCCTGCACCATTTCCTACGAAGTCTTCAAATGTAATAGCTGGGGTATCAGTATCCCCTGTTCCTGCACCACCGTTGTTCTGAATCCCTGTCAATAATGCTTCTAATGCAGCTGTAAGTACTGAGGCTGGAAAATCGAATTCGATTTTCATAATATTCTCAATTATTGAAAAATTTAATTCAGCCTTATCTTTACCTTCATATGAATCAATAGCTTTTGCCATAGAATCAATGTCTTTGGATGTCAAAACGACTAAATCTTCTTCTTTTAATGTTTGTGTTGTGGAATCCGCCCCAACTTTTAGGCCGAGCTGAGTCAATATAGGACCCTCACATTTTTTGAGGTCATAATTTATTACAGCTTCGCCTTGATTGTATTTCTCTGTTACCTTGTCTTGTGAATAATGAGCATCTGCATATGCTTTAGCTTCTTCAACAGTCATTTTGCCATCTTCTTTTGGCTGGGTTGAAATTGTTGTTCCGTTAACTCCATCTGTACAACTTGCAAGACTTCCTACCATCATCAATGCAATAAAACCTGCTTTTAATAATTTTTTCATAATTACATTTCCTTTTCTTTACGAAACAATTATAACAATTTTTTATTTATTTAAGAAGTTTAATATTTTTTTTCTCTCATTTGAATCTGAAGTAATCTTGGTTCTATCCAAAGCTGAAAGGAAATCATTCATTCTTTCTTCATATGAGGAATCCATTGTATTCATTATTGAATAAAATTCAGTTTGTTTTTCTTTGAAGTAATCGTATCCTTCTTTAGTTAACAAGTCATTATGGATATTTAAATCATTTCTTATGTAGAATTCGACGTTTTCCTGGGAATTCTTTATTAATTTTGGTATTGGAGAGGCTATTGTTAAAACTGTTGGATCTTCTTTACATGAAGTAATCAATATTTTTGTATTCTTGTTTTTCTTGACCTGATTAGCAGCACTGACAAAGGCAGATAGACCTTGAAATAGAAATATCATTGGTATACCGACAATATATAAGAAGCTAGTTAAGAATTTCCCTAACATGGATTGACCTAATACATAGGTGGAAAGAACAGGCTTGCCTGCTGGACTCCTTGCTATTACCTTGCTAATTTCTTTATGTTTTCCTAATACTGACAAGACACTATATCCACCCCATGAATGCCCATAGAGGTATATAGGTCTTCCTTCAAATACTTTTGATTCTTTTATTGAATTGAGCACACTATCCAAGGTGATACGTCCAAAATGAATGCCTCTTTGCTTACTCCCACCAGACATTCCGGTACCGAATTGATCGAAAGCGAAGACTTCAAATCCATCTTTAGTTAGAATGCCTATATCTAATAAATAAGAAAGGTGCGTTCTCCCATAGCCTGCTGACATTATTACAATCGGTTTCTTTTTTATGGAATTATCTTTTGGTGAATAGATGAACCCTCTCACTTCTTTATCAAAATCCGGCAATTTCTTTTTGATTTTGAAAGAAAGAGGGATTCTAGTAGTCCATTCTTCAATATCTTCAAACTGAATTTTTACAGGATCGTTGATTTCGTAAGTTCTAGCATTCCAAATAGCCTTATAACCTATATAAGAAAAGATAGAAGAGATTAGTAATATTCCAAATATTACTGAAAAGATAGTAATTAATGTAATAGTTAATGCGTTCATATGTGAAATTATAAAACACTAAAGTGGGTTTGAAATAAGTTTTATCAAAATTAGCACTCTATACTTGACATTGCTAATTTTCTAGATAAAATGATACTTGCGAGGTTGAGAAAAGACCTCAGAGGAGGTGCTTTATGGCTGATACATCTAATCAATATACAAAGAAGACAATTGAGGCTTTGACACTAGCTAAACAACTTGCTAGCAAATATCAAGCTCCTGAGGTTGGTGTTGTCCATGTCCTAAGGGCTTTGTTTGATCAACCTGATTCTTTCTATGTGAGAATTTTGGAGAAGCTCGATATAGATCCTAAACAGGTAAGTCAAATGATCGACTCCTTCATGAACAGCGTGAATAAGGTTCAGGGTGGAGCTGATATTGGATTTTCATCAGATCTTGAAAAGATGATTGAAAAAGCTAGAGATATTGAGAAATCGTTCGATGATGAATATCTTTCAGTAGAACATCTATTGCTTTCTCAATTCGATATCAATTCTTCAATTGTGAGAAATTTATCCAATATTCCTTCTTATGATAGAAAGAGTTTTGAAAAGGCTATTCGTTCAATAAGAGGATCTTCTAGGGTTACATCAGACACTCCTGAAGATACATATGAAGCATTGTCTAAATATGGAAAAGATTTGGTGAGCGAAGTGGCTAATGGAAAAATAGATCCTGTCATAGGAAGAGATGATGAAATCAGAAGGGTTATGACTATTCTAGCTAGAAAGACTAAAAATAACCCTATTCTTGTCGGTGATCCTGGCGTAGGAAAGACGGCTATTGTTGAAGGATTGGCGTGGAGAATATTCAAGGGTGATGTTCCTGAATCATTGAAGGATAAGACTATTTGGAGTTTGGATGTCGGATCCTTAATTGCTGGTGCTCAATATAGAGGTCAGTTTGAAGATAGATTGAAAGCTGTAATGAAGGAAGTCTCTAAGAGCAATGGAAAGATCATACTTTTCATCGATGAAATTCATACACTAATCGGTGCTGGTGCAACTGGTGAAGGTTCGATGGATGCAGCAAACATTTTAAAGCCTGCTTTGGCTAGAGGTGAATTGCATTGTATTGGTGCTACAACATTGAACGAATATAGAAAGTACATCGAAAAGGATCCTGCATTTGCTAGACGTATGCAGCTTGTAATGGTGGATGAACCTACCATTCCAGACACTATCGCAATATTGAGAGGCTTAAAGAATGCTTATGAAAGTCATCATGGTGTTCAAATAACTGATGATGCTCTTATCGCTGCCGTAACCTTATCTAATAGGTATATAACAGATAGATTTTTGCCCGATAAAGCTATCGACTTGGTCGATGAAGCCTGTGCTAGAACTAGAATGCAAATAGATTCTATGCCTGAGGATTTGGATGAAGTAAATAGAAAAATACTTCAGCTTCAAATAGAAAAGGTTTCATTGAAGAATGATGATTCCGAATCTGCAAAGAAGAGATTAGCCGATATGACTAAAGAGATAGCTGAACTTTCAAGTCAAAGAGATTCTTTAACATTAAAGTGGCAGAATGAGAAGAAGCAACTAGATACCGCAAAAGATGCCCAAAAACAACTCGATAAAGCAAATTTGGATTTGGAAAGAGCAATGCAGAATGCTGATTATGAGACTGCTGCTAAAATTCAAAATGGCCTTATCCCTGAATTGAAGAAGAAATTAGCTGTGTCTAAGGAAAAGACTGCAAAAGAAGGATTTTCTGATGTTGTCACAGAGGAATCAATCGCCCAAGTTGTCAGTCAATGGACTGGGATTCCTGTTGATAGAATGAATAAATCCGACGAACAAAAAGTTTTAGGATTGAAGAAGGAATTGGAAGATCGTGTCATTGGTCAAGATGAAGCTATACAAAAGATTTACGATTGCATTTTAAGAAGTAGAGCCGGAATTCAAGATAACAATAGACCTTTGGGTAGCTTCTTGTTTTTAGGCCCTACAGGTGTAGGAAAAACTGAAGTTGCTAAAGCTTTGGCTGATGATTTGTTCGATGGCGAAGGTCAGATGATCAGGATCGATATGAGCGAGTACATGGAAAAATACTCGGTCTCAAGATTGATTGGAGCTGCTCCTGGCTATGTTGGATATGAGGAAGGTGGTCAGTTGACTGAGGCTGTAAGACGTAAGCCATATTCAGTTATTCTATTAGATGAAATAGAGAAAGCTCACCCCGATGTATTCAATATTCTTCTTCAAGTCTTGGATGATGGAAGATTGACAGATGGAAAAGGAAGAACTGTCGATTTTAGAAATACGGTCATCATCATGACTTCAAACCTTGGAAGCCAATACTTGCTAGAAGGAAATACTTCCGAGAATAAAGCAAAAGTAACTGAATTACTTAAGAGCACATTTCGTCCTGAATTCCTAAATAGAATTGATGAAACGGTTATGTTCAATAGTTTGACTGATGATGTCATAGATAAGATAGTAGAGAAGTTTCTTAATATACTTAAGAACAGGTTGAGCAATAGAGAACAAGGACCTATCGAGTTGACTTATGATGATGAAGTAGTCAAGAAGATACATAAAGATTCTTATACTCCAAGCTATGGTGCTCGTCCTATTAGAAGATATATTCAGGATAAGATTGAAACACCTTTAGCTATTGCAATGTTAGAAGGAAAAGTTATTAAGGAAGCTAAACTTGTTTTGAAGGATGGGCAGATAAGTATAGAAGGAAAGTAAACAAGTAATTGAGGACGGGCTTATAAAAGCCCGCCCTTTTTTGTGTGACAATATGTGTTCATAAATTTTAGAAAATAATTTTCTAATGATTAAAATCTATCAAAGGATTGGTTCTATAGTTTTTTTTAGTTTGCTTAATCTAATAGGAGGAAAAATTAAAGGAAGTAAATATGCTTATCAAAAAGAATCGGATACGGAATTGCCAACATATGAAGAGGTATAGTTGATTCTGCTTTGGGTACTACCTCTTACGAAACAGATGTCAGCTCTGCTAAGTACACATCCAATTACAAGACTGCTAAAGAAGTAATGGACGAGTTGAAGGAACTGCAGTATTGATGAAAGATAATTCTGCACTTCCTTTCTAATAAAAAAATTAAAAAGATTGAAAAAACACTTGAAAAAAGAGCTCCTAGAGTATATACTTCCTAGGCTTGTTGGCACGATGTTTATCATCTCGCCTGATGATTGATCAAAAAAGTATCCTTTTGCCAAAAAGGGGAACATCATTCATCCGGGGATGGGGAAGCATCGCCTTGTCTAACAGCTTTAGAAAGGACAAATTAAATATGTCACGTTACACAGGACCTGTCTGGAAGGTTTCCAGACATCTCGGTTACTCCATCCTTGGAACTGGAGAAGAACTTGCCAAGCGTCCTTATGGACCTGGTCAACACGGTCAAGACCGTAAGAAGAAGCCTTCAGAATACGGAAGACAGCTTCTTGAAAAGCAAAAACTTCGTTTTACCTATGGTATCTCTGAGCGTCAATTCCGTAGATACTTTGGTATCGCCAAGAAGTCTAAGGGCATCACCGGACTCGCATTTATGCAAGTTTGTGAGCAACGTTTGGACAACATCGTCTACAGATTAGGCTTTGCTACCACTCGTCGTCAAGCTAGACAATTGGTCAATCACGGACACGTATTGGTCGATGGCAAGAAGGTAGATATTCCTTCTTACCTTACCCAAGTAGGAGAAGTAGTCACTTTGAAAGATTCTTCCAAGAGCTTAAAGATTGTTAAGGAAGCTTTGGAGAAGGCTACTACTCGTGTTCCTTATGTCGAATTTGATAAGACCAAGCTTGAAGGAAAGCTTACTCGTCTTCCTGAGAGAAGTGAGTTAACTCCTGAAATCGATGAGGCTCTTATCGTCGAATTCTACAACCGTAAGTCTATTGACTAATCGGTCTAATTAGTTTAATCTAATTACCGTTCCGCACATCGTTCGGTAGAATAGGTGTGAGTAATGGCGGATATGGTGAAGCGGTTTAACACTCCGGACTGTGAATCCGGCATGCACGAGTTCGAACCTCGCTATCCGCCCCAATGTGAAATTAATAGTTTGGCTGTAAGGCCAAACTTTTTTTGTCTTAAAGTCATTTTAAGCTTATTATTGACATTTTTTTTCTAAAATTGCTTTTGAAAGAAGGAATGAATATGGGACATATGAATATGGGACATATAGTGGGCAGTTCTATTAAGGATCAAATTTATGATCTTTACGACGACTATGATAGCGTTATAACCGAGGAAGGTGGATTGTGCAGTAATTTACTTAATAGATGTGGATTACCAAATTATGTAGGAGGGAACTTTGGAAATTTTGATGATGATTCCGCTGCATCATTTTTAGAATATGTTGGATATAAACGAATCGATTTAAAAGAAACAATCGACAATTCATACGATGAAGAGGTGACAAAAACTCATGATGTGTGGGAAAAAGACGGAGGATATTCAGGAGAAATCGATAGCAACAATAATATAACTCTGCGAGAAACGGGGCATTACGTTACAAAAAAATATACAGAAACTGTCCATCATGAAGTACTTGATTCGAACCATTTGACTTGCTACTGCTATAAATCAAAAGGCAAAAAACTGAGTCTAGAGGATCTTGACTTATTTTTTCAATCTATAAGAAAATATTTTATTTTTTATTGCAATAATTTAATGGATATTAAGAAAAACGGATATTTCTATAATGTAAAATCTGGGGCGCTTAATAAAAACCGACTCACTGATAAAAGCGTTCATAGGCTTGCGTATTTAGGGTGTGCCAAATTTTACATATTGTTAGCGATTTGGTTTCTAACGTTTTTGGCAGCTCTTCTACTTGGAATCTATGGCGTTGCCAATCAGTTTCTCGTCATGTACGGCTTTATAATCTGTGGATTTATTGTGTTTGTGATAAATTACACGTGGAAAGATAAAGAATGGGAAGACCATTTTATAACAAATTGGAAGTTTGACTTGTTTCTTTTTATCGTTATTGTTCATTGTGCTTTACCAATTTGCTTCATCGAGAACGTAATCGCTATCTCTTGTTATACGACATTTCTATTTTTATTGAATTTCATCTTTATTCTTTACTACTTATTCCAGAAAAGGGACGATTGTGAATGTATATATCTACATTTTAGCTTCGCAAGAGATTATATTCGTAAAAACGATATAACGTGTTGGAAGGGATATCACCAACTTATACATAAAATAATAGAAGAAAAACTAGGATGACCGATATGAACGATGGTGATAAACAAGCGCGAGCGCTTTTATATTATGCCATTAAAGAGCGATGGAGCCACGCGAAACGGGGCCGCAATGTCGTATATCGTGTCCGCTTCGAAGTACTGGAGGAAGGTCATATACGCAAAGTTCTGGGCCGAAATCGGAAAATATACATCAGGAGATACCGTTTAGTAGCCTGAGGTTCGTTATGAGAAATACTTTTCTCTTTTCTTTTACAATTTTTAGCCACACAATTTGGTCACGAAAATAATTGCTGCGCATTGACTATTACGCATCGATGTGAAGGGGCCTCATGGAGGGATACTTATGAAAAAAACAGTTAGCAAAAGAATTCCTTGGGTGTTTTTTCAACAACTTTCCTATCATTCCTCTGATGTCCTGCTCGCTTTGTTTGATCCAAATCGCGGGTCGACAAACAATTGTTTTTGCACAAATAGATATTTCTTGAAGTGGTCAAGCTGTTAGGAGGCAATGGCAAATATAAAGAAGAAATCATTTTTATCTTTGCCCTAGCGGAACGCTATCGGCCAGAGCTAGAACCTCGAAGACTACGAAGCGGAGGATAACATCTCAATCGACGGTTTGAAAAAGGGTTCAAGCATTACTTAGAGGAAATGAAAGTGCTCGCTAGCGGCTATATGAATTTCGCCATTGGAAGCTTCAGCTAGAGTTTGAAAGACGTGGAAGTTTGGCTCAATGATACAATAGCTGCAATGAGTTTTCTTGCAAACTAATCTGTGGTGACTGCGGTTCTTACTATGACGAAAAGTTCTACATTCAACAGACAAATATCGATGTGTTAAATATCGCTGCAATAGAAAGTATTAGTATGACAATATTTGTAAAACACTATTCGTTACTGAAGATGAAGTAAAATCAAAGTTCATCCTTGCCTACAACGAATTCATTTGGAACAGAAGCCGACTAGTCTAGGATTGTAAAAAGATGATTCAAATCCTAGATAATACATTAGAACTTGAGACCAAACTTGCATCCTTAAATCAAAAGGCAGAGGACATCATTATCCTTGTTAAGAACCTTATAGAACATAATAGTACTGAAACATTGATCAAGATTAGTTCCAAAAGAAATATGATTTATACGATTTAGAACATAAAAAAATTATTTGCAAAATAGAAAAAATTGGTCTTGAATATAAAAGAAGAAAGTTCAATCGAAATACTTAAATGCATTCATTGATGATTTAGATAATAGGCCAAATGTTCTGCATACATATGATGGAGATATCTGGAGTTACCTTATTAATAAGGCGGTAGTAAATAGCGACAGAAGTATCATATTCAATTTTAGAAACTAGAAAGAAATAATTTAGTAAGAATCACTCGAAACAGAGTTATATGTCGCTAATCCTCCCAAATGCTCCTAAGTCATGGTGGGGACGAGATTAGCGTCGTGCCTATGGCTCGTTAAAAGATAATGTACATTCTGCTGCAGAAACAGTAGTAGGTCTAATAGCTTCCCCGACCTTAAAAGGGAGGCTTTTATTTTGGAAAACGGTCAATTCAACTGAACGTAGAGTAGAATTATCGTTTGCAGTAAAAGATAAAAACTCAACTCAACGAAAAATATTCTGGCGTTTCATAGGCAAAAAATCGAACTTATGGTAGACTTTTGGTACAAAAGGAGGGCGCTGCCATGAATAATATAGGCGATAGAATTAAACAAAAAAGAAAAGAATTAGGATTTACTCAGGCAGAACTTGGTGAAAAATTAAATATTACTGATCGTGCAGTAAGTAAATGGGAGCAAGGTGAAGGTGATCCAAATCTATCCATCATCCCTGATATAGCAAAAGCATTAGGAGTTAGCTTGGATTACTTGCTCTTAGGAAAAGAGGAAGAACCTGCTATTACTTTGGATGATATGGATGCAGAAAAAAGGCTATCATTATTAATTAAAAAGGATGATGCCAAGAATTTTAAGAAATATGAATATCAAAAATCCGCGTATGTTTTTGGTAGAACTTTGTACTATGGGCGCAATTATAACGTTCAATATAAGGAACCTAACGCTAAAACATGGTTAGAGATAATTAATGCTGGCGCTAAAAAGATATTCGGTGTTTGTTGTGATGAGTTAATTAAAATGAACACCCAAAAGGTATGGGCTGCTTTTCTTGTTTACGGATTCATTGATGAATTCGTAAAAATGGTAGTTGATTGCGATAGACCAGATGTTCTTGAAACCATTGGATTTAGAGTATTTGCAGTGGGAACCAAACCTTTAAATAGTAAAGAAATCCCTTTTGCTTATCCTCGTGATTTAAGTCATTATATCAGCGAGGTAGATACATATTTTATAACACAAGAAACATTTGAATATTTTTTTAAGAATAGGAAAACATCACCGAATTGCTTTGACTATGCAACATCATTTGAGTTTCAAATTGTGCCGTTGAAAAACAAATATAGTCAACGCAAAGAATACACATATACTCATTTGCACAATGATATTGTTGCGATGGCGATTAAATATGGGATGTTCGACGTGTTAGATAAAGTTATTAGCTCTTACAAGGAAGAGCTATATAGCGAAAATCTCCCTAAATATGAGTATAACAGTTATAGCATGTCTTACCAAACAGACTGGATTAACACATATGTTACAGGAAAGAATCAATTTGGAGACAATAGGGTGTATGGCAGAGTCCTTTATTTCAAAGAAGCTGACATAAAATCCCTTATTGAAAAAGGAAACTTGGAATATGCGAAAAAACTTAACGATTACAATGGCGAGGTAATCGCTAGAATGAAGTCTCTAAATTTTTCAAGCAGTAAAGAATTTGAGAAGGTCTTTCATCTTAACGAAAAAGAGATGGATCGAGCTGTGAAGTTGAATAGCAACTTGCCAGAAGATGAAATGGCCAAAGTAAAATGTGTTAATAATAAAATCATAATTCCAAACGAGATTAGAAAGCTTAGAGATTTAAAACTGGTAAGAGAACTTTTAGATAACAATTACTATCATTATTATGAGTTTGTGTACGATTCAATTTCGCGCGCGAGCTTTAAAGATTTATTTGAGTTTTTTGTCGATAATGGATTTGAGGATCTTGCAAAATATTTGATGAATGGCGATTGTGATTTTAAACGCTTGTTGTCTAGATCATGGACGATTTTCAATTTGAAATCTGGCTATGCAGGTTATGAAGAAAATAAAAAAATAAATAATCAGAATTCATTAAATGTTAACTATGGCATGATTTACTACGATGGCAAGAACATAAACACCTCTAGTGAATGCGGCGTCATTGAAAATAATAAGATCATAGAATATATCAAGTCATTGAAGGAAGACATCTACAAGGATGTTGAGAATAAGGTAAATGCTGAATTAAAAGATAAGCAGGATGCAATTGATAGAGCTAAAATCGTCAAAGGCTTAAATAAGGATTATTTCGAGGGCTTGCTAGCTAAGAAAGGCTTATTCAGCAAAAAAGAACAAAGGCTATTTATCCTTGATTTATGTTCGTTATTGGACGCCATATTCAAATTTGATTATAAATGCGATGGAGAGGATTTCTATGAAAGAATGACCTGTTTCTTTAATAGAATGAGTGAGAATGCTCCAAAGAGCAGAGATATGGATGATGGCTGGGGATACATGGTTTTGGATCAAGCATACGAAAACGATGTTGTAGTCCCAGAGAGAAATCGAATCGAGCACCTTACTGATATTTTTAATAGACTAAGAATACAAAGAAATAACATTGCACATTCTGAATCCAAAAAAGTTCAAGAATTAAATGAGGCTGAGCTTAGAGAATGTCTTGAATTTGTTTTCTCTATCAATAAGGAGGGCAAATAATTATGAATAAGTATCAAAAGTTTATTTTAGAAAGAACTCTTTGTTTCGTTTCTAAAGATATGGAAGTAAAAGACAAACAGACGGTGACAAACTTTTTGAATGATAAAGATGAGTTTGTGGTTCAGCAAGATGAAAACTACAATGTCAAAAAACACAATATCATCATTGGTTCAAACATTGCTTCTGTTGAAATCGATGGGGAGAAATGCAAAATAATAGATACGCCACACCATAGTTTTTTTGACTCAAAAATGAATTTAGCCGTTGTTGATTTCGATAATAGGGCAAAAGAGATAACTTTTAATTTTGCAAACAACATTGCAGAGCCTTTGACTTTGAAACTTAAGTACGTTGAATCAGATCATGCTTCATTTGATGCGAAAGAAGCTGAAAGCAATCGCCAAAGCTTAATGAAAGCAGCGAATATAAAGCTAGCTACAGGAGCAGATCTAGTCAATGTGTATTTTCAACCTGTCACGGAGAACTACGGACACACAATTATAGAATTATATTTGGCAACCGGCAATTTTCAAAGACAGCATATTTCTTCTGAAGTGGTTGTTCATATTGCTCCACCAAAACTGTTAGGAGGCACAATTGAAAGCTTGCTAGGAAAGTTTAAGGTCGAGGAAGGCATGTATTTCAAAGCGATAACAGGTCTTGCCAAAGGAGTATATGGAATCAAATTGACTGAATTTGACAATAACAATAAGCCACTATTCTCAAGTGATGTTATGTTCTTCGTTCTAAGGTAAGGTTTTTATGGATGAAATAGAATTAAAAATTCAGTTTAATTCAGAGATTGCTGAAGGTGATCCAAACGTAAGGGTCGCCTTCTACGCAAACATCGGCTTCTTTATAGAAATAGCTCAGATGCTAGAGTTCAATCTCAGAAAACTAATCTGCTATCATAATTCAGTCACCGAAATAGAAAAAGGAGAAATTACGAAAGAACGCATCAAAAAAATTTGTGAAGAGAACGATGAATACTACATTAAAACATATAAAGATAAATTCACACTTGGTAAATTAACAAAAGAGTTAAAAAAACTATCCATTCTTCAATCTAATGTTCTTGGTAATTTTGATGAAATTAATGAATATAGAATTTTAGTTGTTCACAAAATATTTCAGAACAATATCGTGGTTGATAAGTTCAAAGACGCAAAATATGTGATGGAGTATACAAATCAGCGTTTATTACCTATGATTGAAAAAGCGACTGCCATTAATAAAATGGTTATAAAGGTGATTGAGGCATATAAAGAAGATCTTCACAAATATAAGAATGATGTAGGAATTGTTGTCGAATAAAAAAGATTTGACCATCCAGTTAAAAGGATGTTTTTTCTTTTGCTTTTTTTGAGGGAGGGGGTACAAAAAGGTGCGAAAATAGTCTAGGGTACGAAATTGTATTAAATGTTATGCTTTTAGACATATTGAAACAACAGGATTGATACCAAAAATATCAGTTTTTTTCATTTTATAGGGTTATTTCGCTTATTTTAGGCATAAATTGCTTGATTTTTGGCGAAGTAGGCCTTTTTTCTTTGCGTGTTTTAAAAGCAGGTAATTTATCAAAAGCACGAACTGACTATCAAAAGCACGAACATACTTTAACCCTTATTTTTTGACCATTGACAGTGATGCTGGTGGTCTTTTTTTATTGCCGCAAATAGGCAAAAATTAAGTTAAACATTGACAAAAGAAGCCTAATTAGTTTATTCCCTTTTATTTTAGTGAAACTACATAAATTACTAAATGGAAGGATTCCATAGTATTGACTGAAACTAATATGGATTATTTGGTAGAAAATGAGAAGTTCAAATCATTGGAATTAAATCTATCAGGAAGTTACGCTTCTAAATTTGACAATTATGGTGACGGAAAGGCTTCTTTCACGTTGAAATTGACTATAGATGTTACTAAAGACGGTGATAATTATTCTGCACCTGATAAAGCTTCAAAACTTTGATTTTTAATCTTCATAGATTGAATCCAGTCTAAATTGACTGGATTTTTTTTATAAATCTTAGTATCCATCCTTTCATATCCCTAAACAAATTCAAAATAAATACTTATTTGCTAGAATAGAATCAGTCTTAAAGGATGGCTAATAGATATATGCGTTTAGATAAATTCTTATCGAATTTGGGATATTCTTCAAGGAAAGAAATAAAATCTTATTTGAAGAAGGAAGCTGTGACTGTCAATGGTCAAATAATTAGAGATTCCAGCTATGATATTGATCCTAATAATGATGTCGTAACTTTTTTCGATGATCCTGTATTTTATAAAGAAAAGGTTTTATTGATGTTAAATAAGCCTAAAGGTTATTTGTCATCGAATGTGGATGAAGTCTATCCATCTGTTTTGAATTTGTTTCCACTTAAATATAGAAGATTAGGTCTTAATGTCGCCGGAAGATTAGATCAAGATACTACTGGTCTTTTATTGGTCACAAATGATGGAGTTTTATTGCATAACATCATCTCTCCCAATAAGGAAGTCGACAAGACTTATTTAGTGACAACACAATTTCCTATTAAAGACGAGAATGAGCTGATGAATGAGATGACTTTATTGGATGGCAATGATAAACCATATAAGACCAAGGCTAAAAGGATAAAGAAAATAGATTCAAATCATTTGGAATTAACTATTTGCGAAGGTAAGTTCCATCAAGTCAAAAGGATGATTGAAAAAATCGATAATCAAGTAACTGATTTGAAAAGAATTCAAATAGGTTCTTTAGTTTTGCCTCCAGATTTGAAAGAAGGTGAATTTAAAGAGATTGAACTAAAGGATATCCTTTCTTGAATTTATAAGATAGCGTGTTCAAAATACACTGAATTAATAATATTATTTGCCTTAAATGATATTATTAATTGGATTGGAAATTTTATATAAGTTATGGATAGAACATTAAAAGCTGAATTGACTAATATGTGCCTTGTCAAAGACAAGGATGGCAGAGTCTTGCTTCAAATGCGTACAAAACATGACTGGCCTGGTTGGACATTGCCCGGTGGTCATGTTGAAAAAGGCGAGAACCTTGTTCAGTCTGTAATCAGAGAAGTAAAAGAAGAAACAGGATTATCGATATCTAATCCTGTTTTAAAGGGTTTGATGGAATTCAAGACTTTAAAAGGTCAAGATATGTACATCGTATTTCTCTACGAAACTGATGAATTTGTAGGGGAATTAAAAGACTCTATTGAAGGTCACCTCATTTTTGAAAAAAGAGAAAATATTAAAGAAGAACAATGGGCTATGGATATGGATTCCATATGGCAAATATATGACAATGATAGTTTGACTGACATTATTTTCTATAAAGATGAGAATGGTGAATGGAAAAGGAAAATTGTTTGATTACTTTTTAAATTATAGCAAATAGATTTTGCTCAGTTTTTAAAGACCTTGCTAGTTTAACTACAAAAGAATTGATGGATGTCGTAAAATAATATTTGTGTCAAAAATATAGTTTTTTGGAGGAGTGAAGTATGTACGATAGTGATTCTATAGAGAAAAAATGGGAAAAGGTATGGGAAGAAAATAAGTCCTACAAGACTGATGTAAGAGATTTTTCAAAGCCTAAAATGTATGTATTGGATATGTTTCCTTATCCTTCCGGACAAGGACTTCATGTCGGTCATGTAGAAGGTTATTCAGCCACCGATGCTTATTCTAGATTCAAAAGAGCACAAGGATACAATGTTCTTCATCCGATGGGATTTGATTCTTTTGGATTACCTGCTGAACAATATTCTATAAAGAATAACAAACATCCAGGTCCTTTTACCGATATTAATATCGATAATTTTATAAGACAATTAAAGCGCTGCGGTTTTTCATATGATTGGAATCGTGTAATAAAGACATCTGATCCTAAATATTACAAGTTTACCCAATGGATTTTCATTCAATTGTTTAAGAAGAATTTGGCTTACTATGGTGAAAGACCAGTCAATTGGTGTCCTGCTTTAGGAACTGTCTTGGCTAACGAGGAAGTAATAGATGGAAAGAGCGAGAGAGGTGGATACCCTGTCGTTCGTATTCCTATGAAGCAATGGGTCTTGAAAATCACTGCTTATGGTGACAAGCTTTTAGCTGGTTTGGATGATTTGGATTGGCCCAGCTCCACTATTCAAATGCAAAGAAACTGGATTGGTAAGAGCCAAGGAGTAGAAGTGGATTTCAAGATAGAAAATACTGATAAAAAATTCTCTGTTTTTACCACTAGAGTAGATACTTTATATGGATGTACTTATGTTGTCTTAGCACCCGAACATCCTTTGGTAAAAGAAATAACTACAAAAGATCAAAAGGAATCGGTTGAAAACTATATAAACGAATGCCAAAGAAAATCAGATTTGGAAAGAACATCTTTGAATAAAGAAAAGACCGGTGTCTTTACAGGAAGTTATGCCATCAACCCTGTGAATGGTAAGAAGGTTCCTGTATTTATCGGGGATTATGTTTTAGGGTCTTATGGGTCTGGTGCTGTCATGGCTGTTCCTGCCCATGATGAAAGAGATTATGCTTTCGCTTTGAAGCATAACTTACCTATTATTGAAGTAGTTAAAGGTGGCGATATATCTAAGGCTGCATTCACCGAAGATGGTGTTCATATTAATTCTGGTGTGGCTGATGGAATGATGATCAAAGAAGCCAAAGAAGCTATTGTCAATTTGTTGGTTGAAAAAGAAGCTGGAAGAATTAAGGTAAATTACAAGCTTCGTGATTGGATTTTCTCTAGACAACGTTATTGGGGAGAACCTATTCCTGTAGTTCATGAAGATGATGATGAATATAAGATTCATGCCTTGGATTTCAAAGATCTGCCTTTGGTCTTGCCTGAATTGGATGACTATACTCCGGCTGGAGACGGCAAGCCTCCTCTATCGAAAGCTAAGGAATGGCTTAATGTGGATTGGAATGGAATTCCATGCCATAGAGAGACTAATACTATGCCTCAATGGGCAGGATCTTGTTGGTACTATGCAAGATATATCGATTCCACCAATGAAAATGAAATCGGAGATCCTAAATTGTTAGAGCATTGGCTACCTGTCGATTTGTATGTGGGTGGAGCAGAACATGCTGTCTTACACTTGTTATACGCAAGATTCTGGCACAGATTCCTTTATGATATGGGAATTTTCAAGTGCCCTGAACCTTTCAAAAAACTCCGTCACCAAGGTATTATTTTAGGTGCTGATGGTGAAAAGATGAGCAAATCTAGAGGAAACACAGTATCCCCTGATGAAGTTATAAATGAATATGGTGCTGATGCCTTGAGATTGTACGAATTATTCAAAGGACCATTGGATCAAGGTTTACCTTGGAATCCTAATGGGCCTAGCGGTGCTAGAAAGTTCATCGAAAGAATTTATAGATTGTATGTCGATGATTCATTGCGCTCTCGTTGGACCAAAGATGATTATGCCCCTTTGGATACCATTTATAACCAAACAATAGAAAAGGTAACCCATGATTTTGAAGACTTACATTTCAACACTGCTATTGCAAGTTTGATGGTCTTGGTCAACGAGTTCTATCGTGCTGAAAGACTTCCTGTTTCAATGCTAGAAGGTTTGGCAAAGATGATTGCTCCTATTTGTCCTCATTTAGGTGAAGAGATATGGTCATTAATGGGACATAAAGATTTGATAGACTTCGAGGCATGGCCTAAAGCCGATAGCTCTAAGAGCCAAGCAAACGAAGTTATCTATGCTGTTGAAGTCAACGGTAAGGTCAGAGCCAAGGTTCCTTTTAAGGTAAACGCTACTAAGGAAGAATTAGAAGAATTTAAGAAGTCTTGCTACGAAATAGAAACAGTAAAGAAGTTTACTGAAGGAAAGACGATTGTAAAGACTATCGTTGTTCCAAACAAGATTGTTAATATTGTCGTTAAATAATTTATAAGGAGGAAGTATGGAAAAATCTGAGTATATATCATCAAAATTAAATATTCCAACTTCTAAAATTGATTCGGCGTTAGATTTGTTTAATCAAGGAGCTACCGTTCCTTTTGTCGCTCGTTATCGTAGAGAAGTAACTGGTGGATTGGATGAAAATCAGTTGCGTGGAATCGAGAGCCTTGGAAGTAAGTTTGACGAGTTGTCGGACAGAAAAGAGACTGTTTTAAATACTATAGAAGGTCTTGGAAAACTTACTCCTGAGCTTAAAGCTAGAATAGATTCATGCGATAATTTGACTGAACTGGAGGATATCTATCGTCCTTATAAGCCTAAGAGGGAGACTAGAGGATCTAAAGCTGTAAAAGCTGGATTGGAACCTTTGATGAACTTTATTTTAACTTCTCCTGTCGGTGACTTAAATGAAGTGGCTAAGAACTATATTTGTGAGAACTATAAGACTGTTGAAGAATGTATTCAAGGTGCTTTGGATATTCTTGCAGAGAGAATTTCCGACAACGAAGGATATAGAAAATTCATTAAATCTTTGGCTTATAAATCTGGAATATTCGAAATATCTAAAGTTAAAGATAGCGAAGTTTTGACTTATGATAACTATGTCGGATTGAGACTTGGAGTTGCCACAATCAAAGGTCATCAAGTTTTAGCTATATCGAGAGGCGAAAGAGAAAAAGTATTGAAGAAGGCCTTGCTTTTGCCTAAGACTGAAATTGTCACTTATATCTTGGCTCATGAGAAACCTAAGATTTCTAGATATGGTCATTTGATCGAAGTCGCTGTTGAAGATAGCTTTGATAGATTGATTCTTCCTTCTGTCACCAATGATGTTTGGGGAGATTTGTTGGATAAAGCTAAAGAGGAAGCTTTGAGTGTCTTTTCAAAGAATCTAAGAGATATTTTGCTATTCCCTCCATTGATGGGAAAAACAATTATGGGATTTGATCCTGGATATGCTCATGGATGCAAGATTTGTGTAATATCCTCGAGCAATGATGTTTTAGCTACTTCTGTAGTTTATCCTACATTAGGAAAAGGTCAAAGGTATAATGAGGCCTTAAAAATTATTGCTGATTTGATAAGAAAATATAAAGTTCAAGCTATAGCATTAGGAAATGGAACAGCATCTAGGGAATCGGCTGATTTCTTGAAAGAAGTCATTTCGACCAACGGATTTAATACTCAAGTCATCGTTGTGAGTGAAGCTGGAGCATCAGTATATTCTGCCACACCATTAGCGGAGAAGGAATTTCCTGACTACGATGTTAATTTGAGATCTTCAGTATCTATTGCTAGAAGATTGGAAGATCCTTTGGCAGAATTGGTAAAGATTCCTCCTGAAGCAGCTGGTGTTGGTCAATATCAACATGATATGGATCAAAAAGGTTTGAAAGAGAACTTGGGAAAGGTTGTCGAGGATTGTGTTAACTATGTCGGTGTCAATTTAAACACCGCTTCAGTCTCATTACTTTCCTATGTTTCAGGTGTCTCATCAAAACTCGCTCAATCTGTAATCGATTTTAGAACTTCAAATGGTCCTTTTAAGAATAGAGAACAACTTCATAAGGTTAAAGGATTTGGACCTGTTGCCTTTAAGAATGCAGTTGGTTTCTTAAGGGTTAAAGGCGATGAGCCTTTCGATGATACAGGAATTCATCCTGAATCATATGAAATCGCTAGACATATTGTTTCATTATATGGAATCGATTCTGTTGAAAAAGCTCAAGAATTTCTTAAGAATAATAATAAAAACAAATTTATAGAAGTTGCTGGAAATGTTGGGTCTGATCCATATACTGTAAAGCTTGTAATCGAGGAATTGTCTAAACCTGGAAGAGATCCTAGAGGTAATTTCAAGACTGCAAAATTATCTAATGCAGTGCATTCCATCGAAGATTTGAAGGTCGGAATGGTGTTGGAAGGAACTGTTAGAAACATAGCTGATTTCGGTGCTTTTGTCGATTTGGGTGTTCATAAGGATGGCTTAGTTCATGTTTCTGAAATTGCCAATAGAAGAATATCCAAGCCTTCTGATGTCCTTCATGTCGGTCAAGTTGTTAAAGTGGAAGTCTTAGACATCGATGTTAAAAGACAACGTATATCTTTGTCTATTAAGAAGGCATTAGATAAGGAAACTAATGTATGAACTCTAAATTAGGTTTGTATATGGTTGTAAGTGAAGATGGAAGGAACAAGGTTCTCGTAAAGACTACTGTTTTTATTGACTTGGTAAAATGTGCTTTGAGACAAGTGCAAGATAAAAATCCCGATTCCAATATGTTCTTCTCATTTTCTGATGATGATGTGACATTGCAAAAAGACAATAATACGTTTGTCGCCAAAGTGTTTTTGATTTATTCTTCTAGTTCAAATGAAATGGAAATTGGCAATAAGGTATTGGTCGAGTTTAAAGACGCAATAAAGGCTTGTATGCCTGATATCTCTTTCAGAATTGAAATATCTGGAAAGACAATCTAAAAATTAAGTAGTTTGTGATAATATATATAAGCTTTTTTAAGGGGGACGAGTTTTATTATGTTCATGACAAGGCGAACTATCAGAGAGAAGACTGTATTTAGTGTATATGATGCATTGATCTATGAATCACTTCATATGGATTTTGATGCAAAGATGATACTTTGTGGAGCTTTTATGTGCAAATTTAAAGATATTGATCCTGTCTATGTGGATGTCTTTGCCAAAGCTCTTCTCAATCAAGATGAAATAAAAAATCGTGTCAATGAATACCTTATAAATTGGTCTTTTGATCGTCTCTCATGGATCAGCAAAGCTATTTTTATGGTTTCATATTCAGAGACTGTGTTGGTCAAAGCTGTTCCTCTTGAAATATCGATAAATGAAGCGATTGAAATCGCAAGAAAATATGTTGATGATGCTGAAACCAAATATTTAAATGCAGTTTTAAACAAAGTGTTGCACAATGCTTTAGGTGATGTTGTAGACAATGAGAAAGTCGAAGTGGATGTCAAAGAAATGGAAGTTCCTTCAGAAAACGAGATTGAAAAGATAGTGAATGAAGCTATCGATGTTCAAAAAGAACCTTTCGGTGGATTAAAAGCTCCTTTTGAAGCTGAAAAGAGCAAATACATAAATACTTCTGATGCTGATATAAAAGATGACGGCAAAGAAGGTGAGGATAAGTGAACTATTATCCCGAACAAATAAGAGTCTTTACTGTCGGTGAGCTTTGTTCAATATTAAAAGAGACTTTTGATGAGCCTCAATTTAAAGGCCTATACGTGGATGCTGAGATTGAAAGCAAAAACATTAGAAATGGTCATGTTTATTTAGGTCTTAGAGATTCAACTACTTCATCGTTGAGGCAGGCAAAGATTCAAGGAATTATCTGGGCTAGCACTGCAGCTAAGATGACAGTTAAATATCAAGTCGGAGATGTTATTAGGATTAGGGCTGGTTTAAATTTCTATGAAGGTAATTCTTCTATTTCTTTGATAATTTCTTCTTTGGAAGTGTTAAAGAGTAAAGAAGGTATTAACTTATTGAAGAAGAAACAGCTTTTGGAAAGACTATATAAGGCTGGCTTTTTAGATGAAGAAAGGAAAAGATCTATTCCTCGTTTTGTAAAAAGACTCGCGATAATCTCTTCATCCGAAGCTGCCGGATACAAAGATATTTTGAACACACTGTCTAAAAGATATCCAACCGAGGAAACGAAACTATTTGGTGCTATTGTTCAAGGTGCTTCTGCCCCTGATTCTATATGTACAGCTTTTAAAGAAGCTTTTGCTTTTAAACCTGATGTAATCATTCTTGCCAGAGGTGGAGGAAGTAAAGGCGATTTGGCTTGTTTCGATGAAGAAAAGGTTGTCGCTATGATTGTTAAAAGCCCATGTCCTGTGATAACCGCAATCGGTCATACTATCGATGTCTCTGTATGTGATAGAGTTGCTGACATGACTGCCATAACACCTACGGATGCTGCAAATCTAATAAATCCAAGCATTAAAGAATTGTTCAGCGATTATGAAAGATATAAAAACGCATTGGTGGATAAATTAAATAGTTTGATAAACAATGAAAGACTGTTTTTGAGTGAATGTGAAAGAAAATTAATTTCTTTAGCTCCTAAAGAAAAGCTAAAGAACATGGAATTAAAATATACAAAATATAAAAGCAATCTTGAATCTCTTCTGAATCAAAGCTTATTAAAAGCTCATAATAATCTAAGTTTGTATGATAAGCAACTTATTACTTTGATAAAAAATGACTATACAAAAGCTTATCAAAAATATCTTAATTATAGTTCGATGATTGAAGCTACCAGCGTTTATAAAACTTTGAAAAGAGGATTTGCGTTTGTTTCTTATAATGGCCATTCAGTAAAATCTATTAAAGATGTTAAAATAGGGGATATAGTTGAGACAGCATTGGCTGATGGAAAGATCACTTCCAAGGTCGAAAAAGTGAAAGAAGGAAATTGATATGGAAAAGAAAATTGATTATTCAAAAATGTCTTATCAAGAATTGGAAAATGAGATAAATCAGATTTTATCTAATCTTCAGGATGATGGTTTATCTTTGGATGAGCAAATTAAAATCGGAGAAAAAGGACAAAATGTCCTGGCTGAGATGGGTAAAAGACTCGATTCATTGAAAGAAAAAGTCGATAAGATTTCTTCATCATCGACCAAAGGATCAGACGAGGAATAATGACTAAAAAAGACAGGGAAAAATCAAAGGAAGCTTTATCAAATCCTAGTTTTTCTAATGTCAAAAATTTGAATTATAAAGATTGCAAGATACTTTGCAATGACTTAAGAAATAAAATAATAGATGTTGTATCAAAAAATGGCGGGCATCTGTCTAGTAATCTTGGAATGGTCGAAATAACTGTCTCACTGCTCCGTAATTTCGATGCTTTGAATGATGATTTGATATTTGATACAGGACATCAAAGCTACACATATAAAATTTTGACTGGTAGGGATATATCTAACATAAGGGAAGATTGTGGAATAGCACCCTTTTTAGATAAGGATGAAAGCAAATTTGATAAAGTCTCAACGGGTCATTCTGGATCATCCCTTTCTATCGCTTATGGAATGGAAAAGGCAAAACAACTGAATGATGTAAATAGTTTTACTGTAGCTATAATTGGGGATGGAGCTTTAGAATCGGGCTTATCTTTCGAAGCATTAGATAATATTGGCGCTGATCCTAATTCCAGGATGATCATCGTTTTTAATGATAACGGAATGTCTATTCAACAAGCTAAAGGTGCTTTAGCAAAATGGTCTAGTAAGATTAGAAACTCATTGTTTTATGGAAGAGGCGCCAAGCTTTTTTATAATTTGTTTGGAAAAAACAAGATTACAAGATGGATCTATACTTGTTTTAAAAAGATGATGGATTCTATTAAACAAAGTCTTTTAGGATCTAATATTTTTGAGAATCTTGGATTTTCTTATATCGGTCCTATCGATGGAAATGATGTGAAGAAAGTCGATCATGCCTTTAAAAGAGCTAAACTCAACAAAAGAGGTCCGATAGTAATTCATATGCTTACTAGAAAAGGATTGGGTTACGAACCGGCTTTAGACGATTCAAATGGGCTGTATCACGGTGTTGGACCATTTGATTACTATTCCGGTAAATTTTTGGATAAATCAGACACAATTACATATTCTAAAGTGTTAGCTTCTTCTATAGATAAAAGGCTTGAAATTGACAAAAAAGCTGTTGTTATAGATCCTGCGATGGTTGTCGGATCAAATTTACAAAATGTATTCAATAAATATCAAAATCGATGCTTTGATGTTGGAATCTCTGAAGAACACGCGATGACATTTGCTGGGGGCTTGAGTTTAAAAGGGGCACATCCGATTGTAATTGAGTATTCGACATTTCAACAACGTGCGTATGATGAGATTCTCGAAGATATTGCAAGACAAAAAACATCTGTATTGTGTATTGTAGAACGTGCGGGATTGAACGGTGGCGATGGTTCATCTCATCATGGAATCTATGATGTATCGATGATCAATTCGATTCCTAATTGCAGGTGTTATATGCCTTATTTTGGAAAACAATTCAGAGATTTTGTTGTAGGATATGAATTCAATGACAATGGTCCGATATTTGTAAGGATTGCTAAAGAAAAAGCTTTTGATTTAGATAATAATTCCAAATTTTATAAACCTTTAGAGACTGGTTTAATCATTGAAGAAAGAGAATCTGATGTATTGATTCTTGGAATAGGCCCTAAAGGTTTTGAATTGATAAATGACTTTGACAAATTTGATGTCGGAATGATAACTGATTTATTGGCTGGATTTAATATAGATAAATTGATGAATTATAAGAAGATATTTATCTATGATCCCTATGGGATTGAAGATGGAACTTGCCAGATTTTGAATAGTAAATTGTTTAAGAGTGGTTTTCAAGGTGAAGTTATTTCCTTTGCTTTTAAGAAGGAATTCATCACGTTTGGAACAAACAAAAAGTTATATGAAGATTTAAAATTGGATGTAGAATCGGTAAAAAGACAAATTTTATCCGTAATTGATATAAAATCATCCTAAAAGGCTTATATTCATTATAAGGAGATGAAAAGATATGCTCAATTCATTGACTATAAAAAACTTCGTTGTAGCTGATAATATACAATTGTCATTCGATAAAGGATTTTCAGTTTTAATAGGAGAGACTGGTGCCGGTAAAAGTGTAATAATAGACGCCATATCTGTTTGCTGTGGTGCTAAAGCAAGCCTTTCTAAGATAAGAAATCCTGAGAAGAAAGCCTTTATTGAATGTGTCTTCTCTTTAGACGATAAATATGTTGAAAGTAATGATTACTTAAAAGATTACTTAGATGATTCTAATGAATTGATAATTTCGACTTCATTCACTGCTAAAGGAGCGGTGACTAGGAAAATAAATGGTGAAACCGCCACTCAATCTATGGTTAAAAGAATTTGTGAAGATTTAGTAAGCATTCATTCTCAAGGCTCTAATAGATCATTATTCACTCAAAAAGGGCAATTAGACATATTGGACAAGTTTGGTGGGAAGGATATACAAAAAAAGAAAGATTCATTCTCAAATAGCTTGTTGAATTATAAATCAGCTCAAAAAGATTATGAGACTTTTATTAATGATTCTAAAAAAGAAGATCCTGAATTCTTAAAATTTAAAATTGAGGAGATAGAAAAATTTCATATTAAGGAAAATGAAATTGAAGACTGCGAGAAGCGACTTAATGATCTTTCTAATGAGGAAAAGATTAATGATTCTTTATCTCAATTGAGCGGATTGATTAATTCATATGAAGAAATCAAGAATCAAATCAAAATTTGCTTAAATGATTTAGATGGAACTTCCTTGGCAGATAAGGCAAATGAAATAAAAGATGAATTCAATGAGATTGATGGTAACATCAATGAAATTGCCTCAGCCCAAATGGATAGCGATGCTGATGAGATTGATAGACTTAACCAAAGACTTTTTGATTTGGGTGAAATTAGAAGAAAATATGGAAAGTCAACTAAAGAAATCTTAGATAAATATAAAGTGATGAAAGATATGTACGACAGCCTTCAGGGCTTCTCGGAAGAAAAAGAAAAGAAAGAAAAACACATTGCTGAATTAAAAGAAGAATGCTTTAAAAATGCTAAAGAATTATCAAAAGAAAGAGAGAAGATCTCTAAGGTTTTAGCTGAAAAAGTATCTTTGGAAATGTCTGGACTATCCTTGGCTGAAAATGGATTTAATATTAAGATTCATCAAAAAGACTTATTTGATGTCGATGGAATCGATGTAGTTGATTTTGTTGTTAGACTTAACAAAGGATTTGATTTTGCCCCATTAAAAGATGCTGCGAGTGGAGGAGAAGGATCTAGAATAATGTTAGCATTAAAAGTAGTTTTGCAAAATGCTGATCCTTCGCAATTATTAATTTTTGATGAAATTGATACTGGTATTTCTGGAAATGTTGCTTTTAAAGCTGGATTAAAATTGTACCAAGTATCGATGGATACTCAAGTTATTTGTATTACTCATTTGGCCCAAGTGGCTTGTTTCTTTGATAAGACTTATTATATAGAAAAGAGTGTTGTAAATGACACTACTGTGACATCCGCAAAGGAACTCGATATTGGAGAATCAATAAAACAACTAGGCATGTTGTTGAGTGGAAATGAAAATAGCAAAGCTAGTTTGGATGCAGCTAAAGAGCTATTTAGTGAGGCAAATAAAGAGAAAAATAAACTTAGCAAGGCTTAGTTTTAAAATAAAGTTGTTAAGTAAATTTTTAATTGAAACTTCAAGTAAGTTTATTTAGGAAATTCAAGGAATATTTTATATTTATTAAGTACTTTCTTTAATAACCAACTTTTATTTTTAAAAATTGTTGTTTTAATGAAATTTGTTAAAATTTATGCTATTATGAGAATATGAAATATATATGCCATATTGATTTAAATGCCTTCTTTGCTCAAGTAGAAATGAATAGGCATCCAGAGTATAAAGACAAGCCTCTTTCTGTTGGTGGAAATATAGGCAGAGCGGTTATTGCAACTTCAAATTATGAGGCAAGAAAGTATGGTGTTCGCTCAGGTATGCCTATTTCAGAGGCATATCGTTTGTGTCCAAAATTAATAAATATTCCAGGTGACTACCATGAATATAGCAAACAAAGTCAATTCTTTTTTGATGAAGTAAAGAAGACTTTTCCTTTGATTGAAATGGCTTCAATAGATGAATGTTATGTGGATTCCACTAATGTTTTAATCGACAAAAGCAGAGATGAAATTTATGAATTTCTATTTGATTTTCAATTCCAGTTGTTGGCAAAAACAGGGTTGAAATGCTCTATTGGGGTAGGTCAAAATAAATTTATGGCTAAGATGGGATCAGATTATAAAAAGCCATTAGGTTTAACTTTACTATTAGATAAAAAGGATTTAGAAACTAAAATTTGGCCATTGCCTATTGAAAACATGTTTGGAATTGGTAAGAAAACCGCTCCAAAACTACTTGAGCTTGGTGTCAATACAATAGGCGATCTTGCGAATAACAAATCAATTAAGGTTATAAAAGCATTGGGCTCTATGTATGATTGGGTGTATTTTGAGGCGAATGGTGGAGGCAGTGATGAATTGAGCTATGCATCATTTGACCCGAAATCAACATCATGTGATTCTACTTTTGATTTTGATACAACTGACTATGAAGAAATAAAAAACAGGTTAATCTATTGCTCAAAAAAAGTAGGAAATCAATTGAGATTCCATAATAAGGTTACTAAGACCATTGGAATTAAAATAAGGGATGCATCGTTTAATACTAAGTCGAGACGAATTTCAATTGATCATTTCATTGATTCCGATGATGAAATTTGTTTTTATGCATTGAAAATTTTTGATGTTTTTTATAATGATCAACCAATCAGATTGATTGGTTGCATGGCAGAAGGATGTATAGACAAAGGTAAAGAAACATTAGTAAAAAAAGATGAGCAATTAACCATTGATGAAGCCCTGTATTTAAATAAAAAAGGAGAAAAGAATTAATGACTTTGATGGATGCAGGAGATGCTTATCTTCAATATTTAATTGTTGAAAAAGGTGATTCTTCAAAGACAAAGGAGTCTTATAAGGAGGATTTATCTGAGTTTTTTGAATTAGTTAAAGATAAAAAAGTAAATGAATTGTCTGAGAAGGACCTGGAATGCTTCATATCATATTTATCAAAAAAAGGATTGAAGAACACTTCGATTATTAGAAAAGCAACCACTGTTAGAGGCTTTTATAGCTATTTAAATCTAAACGGATATATTAATGTATCTTTAATCGGATTTAGGCTTCCTAAGGCTGAAAAAAGGCTTCCTGATGTTTTAACCTATGATGAAATAGAAAAGATTATAAATGCTGTGGATACATCTGATATTGATGGAATCAGAGACAGATGCATTATAGAATGTTTGTATGGCTCTGGACTTCGTGTCTCGGAAATGACACATTTAAGAATAGAAAATGTTAATTTGAAATCATTATTCTTTAGAATTCTTGGAAAAGGCAAGAAGGAAAGGATCGTTCCTATAGATAAAGAAGAAAGAAATTGGGTCATCAAGTATTTATATGAATTCAAAAAGATATGTGGCCATAGACCTAAAATTTACTTGTTTGAAAAAATAAATGGCTCAGTTTTAGAAAGACAGTATGTAAATAATTTATTGCTGAAACTTAAGGCCAAGACTGGAATAACTAAAAATATTACTCCTCATATGCTGAGGCATTCTTTTGCAACTCATCTATTAGAAAACGGAGCTCCATTAAGAGAAGTTCAAGAACTGTTAGGGCATAGCAATATTAAAACCACTCAAATTTATACCAATTTATCATCTAAAACAATTGTGGATAAATATGATGAAATTATGGAAGAAAAGCCTAAAGTAAGTAAATAGTACTAAATTAGTATTGGCAAAGCAAAAATTGAAATGTCTTATGACACAGAATATGTTGAAACCTATAAAACGGTTAGTTGATTGCTTATTTAGCAGAAGGAGGAAAGCTTCTAAATAGAAAATTCAGCATATTAAGCATAAAGTAAGTATTTAGTAATAAATTAGTTCGAATTATTATTAAAATTAACATAATGTATATTATGCGAAGTAATAATAAACCTATCTATCTGATAACAAAAAAATTGTTTCTCTGTTTTAAATAAAGATCATATATTAAAATTACTATTTTGATACTAAGTACTTACTTTTATTTATTCTTCACTTTTTCCGATCATTTCCATTTCTTTCTTGTACTTTTATCTGATTATTTTAAATACAAGAAATCAATAAATTTCACATTTTGCAAATACTTGTTTAGTACTATTTACTTACTTTTATATATTAAGAAATATTAATAAATTTATTTGTATTGATTAACCTACTTTTCTTTTGAAAAAAATAAAAATGCAGCAAATTCGAGTTTGCTGTATTTTATTACCACTAATTTAATACTATTTACTTACTTTATTAAATTTAATAACCACAGGGTAACTGAAGAAGCATGTTTGGCGGCTAATTCGAGAAATTCTTCATACATATTTTTATTTGAAGAATTTGATGTGTCATCAGATATAGATCTAATAATAGCAAATGGTACATTCAATTCATGGGCGCATTGTGCCACAGATCCACTTTCCATATCTACAACCAAAGGTTTTCCAAAATACTTTATAACCTTCTTAGAAAGATTCTTTTTAGTAACGAATTTATCACCACTTATAATTGGACCGACCTTAATATTAAAGTCAATATTATTCTCTAATTCCTCAACAGACTCGATAAATTCATTATCAGTTTCAAACCAAAGAGGTTCTTTATCCATTTGTCCCAAAGGATTACCAAAAGCGGTTAAATCAACATCGTGGTAAGCTACCTTGTTTGCGACTACCACATCCAAAGGCTTTACTGTCTCATTTATACTTCCACCGACGCCAGAGTTAATAATTGCTTTGATTTCAACAGATGCAGCTAATTTTCCTATATCTAAGGCTGTATTAACTTTCCCGACTCTTCCTTGAAAAGCAAAAGCTTTTCCTGATGGAATTGGAAACATAATACCCTTGATACCAGCTATTTCTTCATCTTTACCTTCTCTGACTTTGTTCTTAAGTGCTTCATATTCTTTCTTTAGTGCACATATAACCAAAACAACATTTTCTTTTGGCATAACCCTGTCCTCCGTTAGACATTAATTTTGGGCATTGGTCTTGGAATAAATCTTTAAATCTTCTTCAGTTATTATTCTCTTTGGTAGAGACTTATACTTTTCTTCGAAATTGACTTCTTCCCTTACCTGAGGTAAAAATGCATGAATTATAATCGATTTTCCATCGATTAAATACCATGTAGAACCCTTTCTTCCTTCGATATGACCAACCTCAAAATTATTATCTAACAAAGCAGCCTCAGCTTCATGAGTAAGGCTTTTCAACCTCTTATCTGAGGTTCCTGTTGTCAAAATTACATAGTCATACATGGGTGTAATTGACTTTACATCATATATAACCGTGTCTAGTCCTCTATCCATAGCCAATCTTAAAGCAACATCCAAAACATGTTTGCTCTTTATTTGTCCTGGGTTAATACCCTCAGCAACTTTACGGCTTTTCTTAATCACTTTATTCTCTTCCATATTAAATCCTCACTTATTTTTCAAATAATAATCGACACATCCTTTAGTTAGAACATCATCCTCTTTTAAATGTTGTTCCATCTTCAAATATTGTCTATTATGTTTTAGCACATCGACAAATCCTTTGTCTATATCTCCCAAGCAATCATCTATCAATTCTTTAGAATCCCATCCTCTAAATGGATCTAATTTATCAGCACAATAGACAATTTTTCCGTATTTCCCCATCTTGGCACATCCAGTTGTATGGTATCTGATAGCATCAAGTATCTTCTTTTCCTTGATTCCAAAGTAATACTGAGCAATCATCTCACCTAAGAATTGATGCCAGGACCATTTAGGAAAGTTTTCGTATTTTTTAAAATATCTAGCCATCAATCTTGGAGCATCTTCGTCGTGAGCCATCAATTTGCCAATGTCATGAAGATATCCAGCTAAATAGGCCTTTGTAGGCTCTAAATGATTGCTTAAAGCCATGTCATAGCAGAGATTTGCAACACTTACAGCATGTTTATATCTCTTTGGATCATAATACCCTTGCACAGTCTTTGTGAAGTAAAGTTCGTGTTCTATGATGTAGTCGATGACTGTTTTCTTAGTCATCAAGCTTCTAAGCTCTCTTATATCAGTTGAAGACAAGTTAATCAATTCTGCATATTCAATTACCTTGACGTTATATTTCTTCACAGCTTCGTGGTTCTTTGGAAATCCTGGTCTAGCATAGGCCACGATGTCACATAGTCCTGATAACTTATTCACATCATGCCACTCATCTAATCTATCGAGTTGATCAAATCCCATCAAGAAGTAGATCTTTGCTGAAGGAAAGTTTTTTCTATATGTTTCAACAGTATTTACTGAATAAGAGACAGGTGCTTTGCTCTCTAACTCGATTTCAGATATCTCTACTCTCTTTTCTCCTTCCAATCCAAGTTTGAGCATATTTAATCTATGCTTGCATTCCAAAGGAACTTTCCACCTTGGATTCTTGGCTGGAATAAATATTACTTTATCTGCTTTTAATTCTCTTAGAGCATTTTTTGCAACCAATAAATGACCTTTGTGAATAGGGTCAAAGGTCCCACCAAACAATATTATAGAATCGGACATAATTTAGAATTCGAGCCAAGCAGAGTTAATGTGAGTTTCTACAGTCACACCCTTGGGGACATAAATTTCGAGTGTAGCGGAATTCGGCTTATTAAACACTAGTTTTCCATAACCATATATGGAAACAACGCAATCTTCACCTTCCCTAATTTCGACAATATTCTTTTCCAAATCAGAGATTGATTTAACCGTTGCAGAAGAAGGTTTTCCTTCTCCCGAACCACACAATGTAGTAAATTCAACATCAGCACGCTCAATTTTGGTCTTAGTACAAATAACATCTCTTGCGAAATAAAGCTTGAAATTCAAAGGATTTGGGCCTTTGTTGTCTATTCTTGCCAAAGCTCCTAAAAACATTGATTCTCCGCTCTTCAAATTATCTTCCACAGCACTTACGGCAACATGAGGGATGATATATTTCAAGGTGCGTCTTTCAACTTGGTTCAATATTGAATTAGGGTTAAAGATACCCGGAGTATCAAACAAGGTCGAATCCTTATCTAAAGGAATTTTTGTCAAAGTCAATCCTTCAGTTCCAATTCTTTCAGAGGTGATGTTTCTTCCAGTTTCGTTGTCATAATTCATTAAGAAATTGTTTATCAATGTAGATTTTCCTACTTGTGAAGCTCCGACGAAGAAAACATCTTTTCCATTTCTATAATGCTCAATGGCTGAGAAAAACTCATCGAAATTGAAAGACTGATAAGCTGAAACTAGAAGTATTCCTACGGGGTTAATACCTATTGAGGCAAGTCTTGCTTTAAACTTTTCGATGATGACATCATCTGGAAGGGTATTTGGAAGAATATCTCTTTTAGTAAAAATAGCAAGAATATTTTTTCCTATATAATCCGACAACCCTAGAACGATAGAGGCATCAAAGGCAAAGGAATCAAAAACATAGCAGAACAATGCTCCTTTGTCACGAGCTTTCATCAAAAGCTGTGCAAAATCATAATCCAAAGTTTGATTTGTGCCTTGTGATGGGTGACGGAGGTCGAAACAGCGGTCACAAAGACCTTCATCATTTCCTTCACGTTTCTTGGATACAAATCCAGCTTCAAATCTATCTTGGCTTTGAAGCAATGAGCCACATCCGTAACAACGTCTTATTTTGATTTCAGCCGTCATTCCTGACACTTTTTTATAAGTAGAACGCATAAGCTATTCCTCCTTTTTTATCGAGTTACCCAACTTTCCTTTTCGCATCAACTTTTTCCTAACGAACATTTCACGAATTCTATTGAAATAAGTCCAAGGCATCTCTTTGTTAGATAATCTACTTGTTAGTATAAACTTAATTTGGCATTTTTCAGCCACCTGTTTGTCGGTAAATAACTGATCTCCTACCATAACTGTCTTATTCTTATCTAACTTTCTCTCTTCTATAAAACTTTTCAATTTCTTCGGAGAAGGCTTTTTTGCATCGTAGACGTATCCATCAATATTGAGATTAGTTACATATCTTTCAATACGTTTTTTTGTATTGTTGGATACTATAGCGACAAACAAGCCATTTTTTTTCAATTCCTCAATCTTCTCTATAGTTCTTTTAGAAGCCTCCTTTGTCAAAGGGGGATCCAAAGTGTTATCTAAATCAAAGATAACAGCTTCAATGTCATTATCTTTGAAAAAGGATATAGGAATCTCATATATACTCTCTACGTGCCACATATCAATGTCCTTCCCTTAGAACAATAATATTTTACCTTAAACTTTTCTACCCGTAAATATAATTACTTCTTATATTTATCACCTATTTCAGAATCGATGATATCGAAAAATGTAGGTTGATCCATAACATCATCTTTTTTAGACTTGGTGTTTTTTGAAGTGTCACCATAAGTCTTTGATGGTTTGATGACTTTAGTGTCATCATCAATGATGCCACCCTTCACATCTATTCCTAAGACTAATGAATTCTTTGTTTTGCTTTGAATATTTTCATTTCTGACCAAAACACCTAAATCGCTACAGGTTATATTGGAAACGTCTAAAGAAACTGTTCCATCGCTCATCGATAGAAGAATGTTGTTTATTTTTTGTCCATTCTTCTTGAGCATATCAACGCCAACAATCTTAGTATAAGAGCTCTTAGGAATTCTTACTGTTTGTGTCTTAGCCCCTAGTCTTTGAGTACTTGCAATACCTGATGTGTTGATAACTACTGATTTTCTTTGTTCAAAGACAAATACTGCTTTTGAATCCTCGCCTTTGTCTAAAGAAAGGAGACAAGCCATATCGACTGGTTTGATAGGCTGATTCATCGCTTTGACACCCGCAGCTTGGAATGATACGATTGGCACTTCATTTTCATTAAACCTATTGCAATTTCCATCTTGAGCAATGACCAAAAGATCACAATCCCCGGATGTAATTTGAGCACTTACTACTTCATCTTCCTTTGTTATTCCCATTATTCTCAAAGGCTTGTTGGTCAATTTCCCAGAAGTAATATCAGAAAGACTCACGCGTTTTATTTTGGATAGCTTTGAAAGAAGGGTGACATATAAACCTTTCTTATATTCACGAATGATATAAGCAGAAACAATCTTTTCATTTGAATCCAAAGTTAAAACATTATTCAAATGTTTTCCTTCATCGTGCCATTTGGCATCAGGGATTTGCCAAACAGGAACTAAAATGTAGTTTCCTTTAGATGTGAATCCTAATAGATCATCATGAGTGGTCGCCTGCCTATTTAAAACAATTTGGTCACCAACTTTAATGGTTGGCATGTCGTTTATAGGATCACCATTTATAGTGGACTGGTACGAACGCATGTTTGTTTTTTTGAAATAACCAGTCTTGGTCAATACTACCATGACATCTTCTTTGGCTATCAAAGACTTTTGATCGACATTTCCTTGCTGGACGACAGGTTCATCAGCTATTGTTGTCAATCTATCGGATTTAATAATTTCCAAAGCAGCATTCATCTCTTCAATGATGACATTGTTAAGCTCAGTTTTATCTGACAATATCTTCGTAAGCTTATCGATTCTAGAAACCAAATCTTTCTTTTCATCTTCCAAGGCCACAATATCAATCTTTGTCAAAGAATAAAGGCGCATGTTTCCAATAGCATCAGCCTGTAATTCAGTAAAGCCGAATTTGTTCATCATATTTTCTTTGGCTTCTACTCTGGAATTAGATTTTCTTATGACTGCTATGACTTCATCTATGATTGATTTGGCTTTCAATAGACCATTGATTATCTCTACTCTTGTGTTATATTTGCTGAATTCAAAAGCAGATCTTTTTGTTATGACATCTTGTCTATGATCAATATAGGCATCGATTATGGCTAATAAAGATAATGTTCTAGGATGACCCTTAACCAAGGCAAGCATGTTTGCAGCGAAGGTTGTTCTCAAGGCACCCTTCGATTGCAAATAGTTCAAAATTGCAGTAGGATCTGCACCTTTTTTAATATCTAAAACAATTCTAATATCACCGGCTGATTCATCTCTTATTTCAGTAATATTGTCCAATCCTTCGTTGATTCTTCTGTTGTCTAGATCTTTGACCATCTGTGCTTTTACAACACCATAAGGAATTTCTGTTATTATAATTTGGTTAGTATCCTTATCGATCGTGGCTCTTGAATAAATATAAAATGTGGCTTGACCCGTTCTATAAAGCTTTGCTATCGCAGCTTTGTCATCAATGATACCACCAGTTGGAAAATCCGGGCCTTTTACTATATTCATCAAATCATCTACAGGGCAGGAAGGATGCTTAAGTCTATAGATTACAGCATTTACAACTTCTGTAGGGTTGTGAGTAGGTATATTTGTAGAATTACCTATGGCAATACCGCTAGCTCCGTTGATTAAAAGGTTAGGGAATTCGGCAGGTAAAACGACAGGCTCCACTGCCGAATCATCGTAAGTCAAAGTCATATCGACAGTGTCTTCATCGATATCTTTACACAAAAGTGAGGAGGCTTCGCTCAATTTTGACTCTGTGTAACGGTAAGCTGCAGGATCATCGTTATCGATGTCTCCATTATTTCCTTGGAAAATGAGAAGTGGAACACGCATTTTCCAAGATTGAGAAAGTCTGACCATTGCATCGTATACTGAGGAATCGCCGTGTGGATGATAATGTCCTAAGACATCACCGACAGTCTTTGCACATTTCACAGTCTTTTTATTGAATGTGATTCCGGATTTCCACATATCGAAAATAATTCTTCTATGGACTGGTTTTAGACCATCTCTAACATCTGGAATTGCACGATCGGTTAGGACCATCTTAGCGTAACGATTAAAACAATCGGATAATATGGTCGGAAAATCCTCTTCTTCCAATTTATTTTCGTTAAGACCTTCGGTGATCATCTTAGGGTTCTTTTTGATACCACCAGTTCTCATTCTTTTTTTCTTGTCAGCCATTTTTCACCTCTCAATCATTATTGTCTGAATCTTCGCTATCGCTTTGTTTATTTTTAGCTTCTTCGAATTCTTGCCCTTTTTTTAATCTTTCAAAGAAGTCAGCCTTATATCCAAAATCGATATTTGATTGAATCCATTCCTTACGACGATCCGAATCTTTTCCCATGAACAAACGTACATGATCTGCACATTCATCTCTATCGTTTTCACTAGTGACTACTTTTAATAATTTTCTAAAAGGAGGGTTCATAGTAGTGGTTGAAAGTTGCTCAGGGCTCATTTCACCCAATCCTTTATAACGACTGACGTCATATCCTTTTCCAATTTTCTTTCTAGCTTCATCTAATTGGGCATCATCCCAACAATAGATTTCACGATTATCTTTATAGACTCTATATAAAGGAGGGCATGCGACATAAACATGGCCGGATTCAACCAATGGACGCATATGTTCATAGAAGAAGGCTAATAGCAAGTTTCTAATATGGAATCCATCGTCATCAGCATCGGTCATGATTATGACTTTTCCATAATGAATATTCTTTAAATTAAAATTGTCGTCATATCCAGCTCCGATCGTATTTATTAAATCAGCCAATTCTTTATTATCCAATAAGGAATCAGCGTCCGCTACATCGACGGTGTTCTTTGGCTTTCCACGCAAAGGAAGAATTCCTTGATGAATTCTATCTCTGGCATTTTTTGCAGAGCCACCGGCGGAATTTCCTTCGACTATGAACAATTCATTGGATTTATAGTCTTTAGATGCTGGAGGTGCCAATTTTCCTGATAGCATCGAAGCTTTAATTCCACTTTTGAATTTGTTTCTTTCCTTTTCTCTAGCTTCAGCCGCCTTTTGACGAGCTTCTCTACTCTCCAAAGCTTTTTCTATGACATCGCTAGCTTCCTGGGAATGCTCCTCAAGATAATGTCCTAAGAAATTTTCAACGACTGAATCTACCGCTGGTAGGGCTTGTTTGGTTCCAAGCTTCGATTTAGTCTGTCCTTCAAATTGAAGAATTGTTTCCGGAACCCAAACCGAGATGATTGCACACATTCCTTCTCTTATGTCATCACCATCTAAATTTACATTACCTCTTCCTAAAAGCTTATGAGACGAGGCAAATGCATTATATGAAGAAGTTATCGCTTTTTTAAATCCGGCTTCGTGGTGACCACCTTCTGGTGTTCTAACACCATTAGCAAAAGAATAGATTCTTTGACTATATTCATCCTTAAACCATCCGAAAACTACTTCGACTCTAATAGTATCAGATGATCCTTCGATGGTTATTGCTGGAACTAGAGGGGTTTTGGTGGCATTTCTTCTTTGGAAGAATTCCTTCAATCCTTCCTTATAGAAGAATGTCGCACTTTGATTAGTTCTATTATCCTTCAAAACAAAAGTAACGCCTTTGGTAAGACAAGCTTGGTCATCCATGTGAGCAGCAACTGTATCGTAATTGAAATTAACATCGTCAAAAATAGTGGAATCAGGTTTGAAAGTAACTATTGTTCCTCTTCTATCAGTCTTACCGACTAATTTTGTAGGTGTTTCTTTAGAACCGCCCTCGCTATATCGAATCATATGCTCTGTTCCATCTCTAAAAGAATGTATTTCCATAAAGGTGGACAAAGCATTGACTACAGCACCACCGACACCGTGCAAACCACCTGCTGTTTTATAGTTGTCTTCATTGAACTTTCCACCTCCGTGCAAAGTTCTATATACGATGTCAAAACCAGACACTCCTTCTTTTTTGTTCATGTCCCAAGGCACACCACGACCTTCATCCGATACAGTTACGCTGCCGTCAGCGTTTAAGTCTACTTCTATTTTCTTTCCAAATCCAGCGTTGGCTTCATCGACTGCATTGTCTAAGATTTCCCATATCAAATGATGTAATCCGGTAACATCTGTAGTACCGATATACATACCAGGCCTATCTCTGACAGGTTCCAAGCCTTTCAAAATCTTTAGATTGTTGGCATCGTATTTTTTGTTTTCCATATTACGCCCCTCTAACTTATCTCTAAATTTTAACTTTTTTTAAATGGTTTATAAAGTCAAAAAAGATTAAAACCCTCAATGTGTAGTATTATTCTATAGTCAATTTGGAGGAGATTTTTATGGAAATAACTTGGGCTATTGTTTCATGCATTATATTTGCAGTATTTGGTTATTTAATCGGTTCCATTCCTAACGCTGTAATAATAGGAAAGATACATCATGTCGACATAACTAAAATTGGAAGTGGAAATCCTGGTGGAACAAATGTTTGGAGAGAATTTGGCTGGAAATGGGGTGTAGGATGTATGATTCTAGACTTTATGAAGGGATTTATTCCATCATTAATTGTATTGCTACTAACCTCTTTTATTCCTCAATTTAGAGATAGAACCATTTCCCAAATGTCTTTTATGGGATACGACCACTTAAATCTTTATACGATTTTGACCGGTGCTATGGCAATGATCGGTCATGCATTCCCAATTTTCTTCCATTTCAAAGGTGGAAAGAATGTCATGGTCACTTGTGGATTCATCGGCGCTACATGTCCTTTGATGATGGGAATAGCTGTAGCTATGTTTGTTACATTCGAATTGATTTCTCATAAGATTTCGGTTGGATCATTGGCAGCTGCAGCTACAGTCTTCCTATATTCCTTAGTTTGTTTAATCATCTCTTTAGCAATTCCGTCTTTGAATGAAAATTATATGATTGGAGGATGGTACTTCACAGATAAAATTTACTTCTTGACCGATTGGATATATGGTCTTGTATTGGTCTTAGAGGCCTTGTTCGTCGTCTTCAGACATAAATCTAATATCAAAAAATTAGCCAAACATGAAGAGAAGAATTTTGATCCCAACTCGCATGAGTTCGACCAGAAAAGTAATTAAAGAAAAATAATTAGTAAACTAAAAAACCTGCCAAGTGGCAGGTCTTTTTATTTCTTCTTCTTTTTCTTGCTCATTCCAGCGTAAGGATTATAGTTTGGAGATTTGGCATCGTTCATAGCTTTCATAGCTCTTTCTACATCAGCTTCTGAAGGAGTTCTTCCAGTAGCTCTTAACAATGCACGAACTTGATCCTTGTTGATTGGAGGATTCTTTTTCAATTCGCGTTTTGTTATAAATCTAAACACAAAGAATCCACCGATCAAGCCCACTAGAAAGCAAGCGATTGAAATTCCAGCAACTGCTCCGCCGTTCATGCTTTTTAACCTTTACTTAGTTCCGGTCTCAGCACGGGAATCATAGGCACCAGTATCGGTACGGATGATAACTTTCTCACCATTCTTTACGAAGAGAGGAACCTTGATTTGATATCCAGTCTCTAAGGTAGCGGGCTTCATGGCACGGTTGACGGTATCACCGGCAACAGCATTGTCATCAGTTTCAACAATTCTCAAAACAACCTTGGCAGGCAAAGCTATTCCAAGAATCTCACCACGGAAGTAAGTGATGGTAACATCTGCTTCAGGGGCGAGGAAGTTCAATTCATGTGAAATTCTTTCATGAGGAATTTGAACTTGGTCATAAGTATCCTTATCCATGAAATATCCAAAGTTTTCATCGGAATAAAGGAATTGCATAGTCTTCTTTTCAAGATAAGCCAATTCAACACGGTCTCCACCGAAGAACATAACTTCTTCGATAGCTCCAGATCTGAGGTTTTGGACTTTCATCTTGACTTTCATCTTCGCCATAGCGGTCTTGTTTCTGTTGATATCGAGAACGCTATAGAGTTGATTCTCATGAATATAGACTTTTCCAGGTCCAAGTTCAGTAACGTTTACCAATTCTGCCATGTTCTAATCCTCTTTACTTCTTCTCTACATGCTCTGTCTTAGCATTGCACTTGGGACAAAATTTGTTCTTCTTTATACGCTCAGGTGTGCTCTTCTTGTTCTTTGTGGAGATGTAGTTCTCGTTCTTGCATTTGCTGCAAACCAATGTGATTTCTGTTCTTGCTTCTGCCATTTTAAAAATATCCTCCAAATAAGGCTATATTATTTTACTATCTATTTTTTCTTAATCAAGTAATGTAAAGCCTATTTTGTCATAGTTTCAGAAATTTTCCATAAAAAAAGCCCCCATAAGGGAGCTGGTCCATATAATCCAAACGGCTTTTCATCTCTTCTCTCTTACAATCACAATGGACACATTTATTCAGTCTAGTGCTTTAGCACTTTGAGAGCCTACCGAATACCTTTTGTGAAGTTGAGACTACTTCGCCTTGATTTTTTTCTTTTAGTTTAATGACCACCTTAGGGAACTTTTTGAATCACATCGATCCTATGATGATTTTGTAAATCATAGAACCTAGAGTTTCGTATCTTATTCTTCAAGAAGGGTTCCAGGCTTCCCCCTCTTCGATTATTATTAAATCAAAAAGAAGTAATTTATGCAACCGCTTTCTTCATTTAATAGCAAAATAATTTATGAATTTTGGAAGCGGTTGCAAAAAACTTAATATATCGAATTTTTTCTACTTTTCAATCTTCGATTTAATAAATAATATTTAAAAGATTATTTATGGTAAACTTCAAATCTTCTTTAGATCTGGATTTCATTATTTTCTTCTCGAGCAGTACCCTATTTATAGTAAAAGCAGCGGTCAAACCTTTTTCATATAAAGGTTCTATCCCATCTTTTATATCACCACAGACAGCAATAACCTTTACGCCTTTCTTTTTGCAGCGCTTAATAACTTCCATAACACCTTTTCCTTGTAAAGTCTGGCTATCAATTCTCCCTTCACCAGTAAATACATAATCGGTTTTTTCAATCATTTCATCGAAATTAAAAGAATCCAATAGAGCTTTAGCACCTTTAATCAACTTTCCAGAAAAGAATTGCATTATTCCATACCCTAAACCACCAGCAGCACCTGCACCGTTCTTTCTGGACAAATCAAAGCCATATTCTTTTTTACAAACTGAAGTTAAATTCTTCATTCCCTTTTCCAATATTTTTAATTCAGTCTCATTTGCTCCTTTTTGTGGTCCATACACATATGTAGCTGCGTTCTTTCCTAATAGCTTTGCTTCGACATCGCACATCCCTATTATTTCAATGTTTTTTAATCTGCTATCGATATTTGATGTATCGATATATACGATATCATTTAAATGGGAAGATCCGGACTTTATTTCCATTCTGTTCTTGTCCAAGAATGAAACACCTAAGGCTTTAGCCATTCCGACACCACCATCATTTGTTGCTGTTCCACCTAATCCGATTATTATCTTTTTAATCCCATCTTCTTTTTTCAAAATATTTCTAATCATCAAACCCAATCCATATGAACTTGAATGTAAAATATCTAGGTTGGGTTTTATCATGGCAAGACCTATTACCTTGGCAGATTCAATTACCAATTCGCCATCCTTAGAAGTTCCATAATCAGCAGAAATTTTCACTCCTAAAGCATTTACGGTTTCTATAGATTTTCTTTGATACTTTTTATTTTGTAATATGCAATCCAAGGTACCATCACCGCCATCTGCTATTGGTGCACTTAAAACAATGGCGTTCTTATCTTTGTCTTCTATGCATTTCTTTATTATTTTGCAAGCTTCTATACTTTTTAAACTGCCTTTAAATGCATTCATGGCTAATACAAATTTCATATAGGTATACCTTTCCTAACTAATTCGTGATACTTTTTGTTAAAACTTCACACTAATAATATAATAGAAAAATATGGAGGCGATTATGGATTTAAGAAACAAAACTATTTCATTCAACATTGGAAATAAAAAAATAGGTGGAGAGAATCCCATTTTAATTCAATCCATGTCTGATATAAAAACTTCAAATATAGAAGCTAATATAAAATTGACCAATAGTCTCGCACTTTATGGACTCGATATGATGAGATATTCAGTCCTTGATTTAGCTGATGCTAAGGCATTAAAAATAATCAAGCAAAATACTAAAGTTCCTGTCATAGCTGATATTCATTTCAATGCAGCATTAGCCATGGAATGTATCAATAGTGGCGTGGATAAAATCCGTCTAAACCCAGGTAATATGCCTATAGAGAAAGTCAAATCTATCAGAGATGCGATGAAGGCAAAAGGAATTGCACTAAGGATTGGAGTCAACTCCGGCTCATTAGGCAAATATGGTAGAGCAACACTTTCCAATATCGATCCTTTTTTCTTTGCTCTTGATGATATGTTGGAGGTATTCAAAGAAGGATCTTTTGAAAACATAGTTCTATCCTTAAAAGCGACAGATCCTAGACTGACAGTCAAATTATATGAAAGGGCCAGTCAACTTTATCCTTACCCACTGCATGTAGGACAAACTGAATCTGGTTATGGTGTAGAAGGGGCTATTAGATCTTCAATAGCGATGGTACCTCTTCTTTCTGAAGGCATAGGTAATACGATTAGAATAAGTCTTTCAGATAATCGTATGGAAGAAATCAAAGCATGTAGAACTTTATTATCCGGCCTAGGATTAAGAAACGATATTCCAACATTGATTACCTGTCCGACATGTGGAAGAACTCAATGTGATGTCTCAAACGAAGCTAGAATAATCGATGACTATCTTTTAAAGAATGTTCATGATGACATTCATGTAGCAGTTATGGGTTGCCCTGTAAATGGGCCGGGCGAGGCCAAGAATGCTGATATAGGATTGGCGGGAGGAATCAATTCTTATCTGGTCTTCATCAAAGGTAAACCAGTCAAAACGTTAAGTGGACCAGATTCAGTAACGGAATTTCTTAAAATGGTCGATCAAGTAATAGATGAAAGAGAAAAAATGCGGAAAGAAGGCAAAGATCCAAACGAATGGAAAAACTAAAAAAAGCACAGTGCCTGGAGCTGTGCTTTTTTAAACCTAACGGCGGAATGTCTCATCTCTTCCACTTCTAGCAAAGCTGTCATGGACGATTCAACTTTCCGGATGCTTTAATCACCCTGCCTGGTTAGAATGGATTGTCGAGCCATCCGGAACGTCCTTCCAAGTATAGTTTCTTAGCTTTACTTGGCCCGTTTACCGAAAACGTCTCCACCTACTTTAACCTACCGTCTCAGCTGATCAATGGATGGATCCCTTTCAATATCTATTGTCGGAGAATCTTGAAAGAAACTATCATCCTCATCTCGACCTATGAAGAGGAACCTTTTCGTCCCCTTTCCTCTTCTAGCACCATTATTAAATCATATTTAGAAAGCCCTTTCAAGTCTTTTTTGAAAAATTTATTTAATTTCCCAAAAACCTAATTTCCTCAATTTCTTTTTTATGTTCATCCCCATCCCTAGTTTCTGGAGTCTCTAAAATTTTTGGAACATCTTTAAAATGCTTATTCAAGGCAAATCTCAATAGATTTGCTTCACCAATCATTCCTTTTCCAATATTAGCGTGTCTATCCTTTTTTGACCCTCTAGGATTTAATGAATCATTTAAATGAATGAGAAAGACTTTGTTAAACCCTATAGTCTTTTCTATTCTATATAGAAGCCCTTGCGTATCTGTGAAATCTTCTCCACTGTCCCATAAATGACAACTATCAATAGTGATTCCAAAATTATCCAATCCGATATAATCAACAAACATTTTTGCTTCATTCAATCCTACATTCAATTGACTCCCGCCACCTGCCATATTTTCTAAAGAACATTTTATTTTAGGATGTTTAGCAAATATAGGTTTCAATCTATCAGCCAATACTTTTGTATACTCCATCCTATCTTTATCTTTGCTAGAGCCGGGATGAAGGCACATCAAAGTCAAACCAGCCTCTTCCATCCTATCAAGTTCATCCTCAATGAAATTTAATGAGAATTGTGCTTTTTCTTCATCGGGAGATGCCGGGTTTATGATATAAGGAAAATGAACAGCTACATTCTTTATATCCAATCCATTCCTTCTCCATAATTCTTTTCCTTCATCGAACTTCATATTCTTTATAGGAAATCTAACTGTATTGTTAGGGGCACCTAAAAAAATCATAAAAGAAGAGGCTTTAATTCTTAAAGCTTCTTTTACACTATCTAAAAAATAATCTGGCTTTTTAAAAGAAATATGAGACCCAATCAGTAATTCCTTGTCTTTTTCTTTGTATGGGACTAACGATTGGGCCAAATATTTAGACTCCATGAGTCAGATCCTTCTTGGCGAGATTCGTTCTAATTATCTTCTTTTTATGCTTGTTTTTAGCGATAGCAATTGCTGTCTTTATCTTCTTCTTGTATCCAGGTTTAACTTTTCCCTTGGGATATTTATACTTAGCTTTATTTATAGCCTTTGTTATGTATTCTTCTTGATGGTTACCTTTTTCAAACTTGGACCTAGGTTTGGAATTGACTTCACTTACACCATCCTTTTTGACGGCCATGAAAGTAAACCCAGCACCTCTTCTTTGAAGATTTCTAACTTTGGTCTGATCCTCAGGCGAATAAAGGACATAAGAGGTACCGGGTCTATCAAATCTACCGGTTCTTCCAGCCCTATGGAAATAATAATCGTTCATCTTAGGAAGATCGTATGAGATTACGAAATTTACAGCAGGCAAATCCAATCCACGAGAAGCATAGTCCGAAGCCAATAGTATTTTCTTTTCACCTCTTTGGAAAGCTTTGACATTCTTTTCAATATCTTTCTTATCCAATGAACCAGTCAGGAAAATATAATCGATTCCTGCTGTTTTTAAAGCTTTGCTAGCTTCAAAGACTGCTTCTTTGGAAGAAGCAAAAATTATTCCTTGACCATCTTTGCAATAATCGGATTCCAATAACTTTACCAGTGATTGAGCATTATCGAAACCTCTTCTATCGACTAAGATGTGCTTAATATTGTTGCCATTGACTTTTCCAAAAGACAAATCAGTGACTTTTTCGGCTTTGCACATCTTTTTCACACCGGTCAAGTATTGTTCGGCCAATGAGGCGGAGAAAAAGCTCTTTTGAGCATTAGGGAATGAATTACATGCATCAGTCAATTCTTCCATAAACCCATCGAATAACATCATGTCACCTTCATCGAAGATTATTCTCGAAAGATTCTTCAAATCGAGTCCTTTGCGTAATTCCTTGAATAATGTCGGTGTCACCAAGGCGATAGAAGGACTCTTTTGGCAAGTATGTATCTGACTAGGAGAAGTGAAGAAAACAGCACGTTTTCTCAATTTCAATCCCTCCAGGAATTGTCTTAGCACAGTCTGGACTTGGTAGCCTAAAACAGCAGTTGGAACCACAACTACAGCGATTGTTCCATCCTTTTCCTCGGTGATTAAATCGTTCACTATAGGTAGAACATATGAAAAAGTCTTTCCGGTTCCTGTAGGACTAACAACAACTACACCTTTCTTTTCCAATAAGAATGGAATGGCGTTAGCTTCGACAGGTGACAATGGTTTTAAATCCATTGTTTGGAGGTATTCTTTCAATCTTCCATCCAAATTCAATTCATCAAATGTTTTAGGTTCCATAATGATCTCCTTATCTATTCATGAAAAGGGCGGGTATAGCCCGTCCTTGAAACTACTTCTTCAAGTTTTCTTTACGCTCTAGCTCAGCTTTAACATCGGGTTTGACTTCTAAGCCTAATATATCGATGTTTTCATCATCAACTCTTGAAGGGCATGAGCTCATAGGCTCTGCACCCATCAAGTTCTTAGGGAATGCGACAACATCTCTAATGTTATCTGTTTCAAATAAAGTCATACAGAGACGCTCTACTCCGATTCCAAATCCACCTTCTGGAGGGAATCCATAATCGAATGCATCGACAAAGAATCCAAATCTCTTAGAAATATCTTCATCAGTCAATCCGAGCAATTCGAATACTTTCCATTGTAATTCTTTATCATAAATTCTTAGAGCACCAGAGGATAATTCCTCACCGTTCATTACTGTATCGTATGAAGTGGAGTGCATCTTTTCAGGAGCGGAATCTATCAAAGGAATATCTTCCTTGTTTGGAAGCGTGAAAGGATTGGCCATTGATTCATATCCTTTTTCAGTCTTGGCAAACAAAGGCCAATCGATGACAAACAAAGGCTTGAAATCACCTTTTTTAATCAATCCGAGATCACGTGCATATCTACATCTCAAAGCACCCAAGGCAAATGCGGCTTTTTCTAAGGAACTATCTGCTGCTATGATAATAGTATCGTTTTCTTCAGCACCCATAACTTCTTTCAATTTGTTTAATGTATCTTCGGAGAAGAATTTGAAGGCGGAACAGTTCCATTGGCCATTTTCAAATTTGGCATGCATCAAATGAGGAACACCGAACTTGTTGGTCAATTCTTCATCAGCAGCCATTTTCTTTCTCGAAATATCCTTAGCTGTGTTTTTGACATTGATAGCTTTGACAACCTTTCCTTCAAATCCTTTGAAATTGTCATGGCTCATGAAGGATACATCCTTCAATTCCATTCCAAATCTCATATCGGGTTTATCAGTACCAAAACGATTAACACAATCAGCATATGACAATCTTTCAAACTTAGGAAGTTTAATACCTCTTATTTCCATCCAAACAGTATCCAAGAGTTCCTCGATAAGGTTGAGCATATCTTCCTTGTCGACAAAAGATTGCTCGACATCGATTTGATCGAATTCAGGTTGACGATCAGCTCTTTGATCCTCATCTCTATAGCAACGAGCTATCTGGAAATATTTATCCATTCCAGCAACCATCAATATTTGCTTATAAAGCTGGGGAGACTGAGGAAGAGCGTAGAAGTTTCCAGGGTAAGTTCTAGAAGGAACCAAATAATCACGAGCTCCTTCAGGAGTTGATTTAATCAAAGTAGGTGTTTCGATTTCAAAGAAACCTTTCTTGTCAAAGAAATCACGCACAACTTTCAAAGTCTTGTAACGTAATTTCAAATAGTTTTGAAGGACAGGTCTTCTCAAATCCAAGTAACGCCATTTCAATCTGGTGTCTTCCAAAGCATCAGTTTTATCAGCGATAATGAAAGGAGTCTGCTTAGATTTAGATAAAATAACGTAAGATGTTGCCTTTACTTCAATATCTCCGGTAGGAATGTCTTTGTTCTTAGAGGATCTTTCCTGAACAATTCCTTTAACTTGAATACAATATTCGTTGTGAAGCTTGTTTTCTTCAAAGTAAGTAGGGTCGATATTGATTTGAGTTATACCATATGTATCTCTCAAATCAACAAAGCATAAAGCTCCGAGATTTCTTATTTTGCTAACCCAACCACAAAGTTCGACTTCTTTTCCTACATTTTCAATTCTTAATTCACCACAAGTTGTATCTCTTAACATTTTTAATGCCCTCTTTTTACTTAAGCAATTCTTCTTCCTCTACTTTAGTCTGCTCACGTTTTTCCATATCTTTTACTTCCAAAGTCAAATCAGAATTGACTAACAATACCTTGCTTGCCTTTAATCTATCGGCCATCTTGAATGCACCACCGATAGATTTAGACAAAGATGGAATAACAGCAGAATGACCTTTCTCACGTAACTTTTCAGCAATGATTGAAGCTTTCTCCTGACATTCTTTTTCCTTGCCCATAGGCAAGACGAAGTATTCGGGGAATACCTGTTTTCCTGCAAATGAATCTATCGATGCAGATAACAATCTATCAATTCCATAGGAGAAACCAATTCCTTCCAAAGCAGGTCCTCCCAATTGTTCTACTAGGCCGGAATATTTTCCACCGCCTCCCAATGCACCTAACTCTGGGTGAGAGGCATCCTCGATTTCAAAGACTGTGCCGGTGTAATAATCCAATCCTCTAACCATTCTATCTGAAACTTGATAAGGGATATTCAATTCCTTGAGTATATTTAGAATCGAAGCAAACTCTTGTTTATCTTCTTCACTCAGGTAGTCTTCAATCTTAGGTGCATCCTTAACCAATTCCTGATCAGCTTCGACTTTGCAATCAAGAATTCTTAAAGGATTCAATTTGAATCTATCCTTACAATCCTCACACATGTTTTCGACATACTGGCCAAAATAATCGGTCAAGGCTTTCCTATAATTGGCTCTGGCTTGGTCTCCACCTAGATAGTTCAATGTCACCATCAAGTCTCTACCAAGTATCTTTTTGGCACCTCTATAGGCAAGAAGAATAACTTCAGCTTGAGCGTTAAAATCAAGGGTTTTATCAAAGAATTCAACACCAAATTGTCTAAATTCTCTTAGTCTACCAGTTCCAGGTCTTTCGTATCTGAAGACACTACCATAATAGTAATATCTAATAGGAGTATCAGGAACTGCGTAAATCTTGTTTTCTATCAAAGCACGAACAACTCCAGCTGTAAATTCAGGCCTTAAGGTGTAGTCCTTAGCAGAACCTTTATTAGCCAAATCGAAAGTCTGCTTTCTAACGATATCAGAAGAACTACCCACACCTCTTACGAACAATGAAGTTTCCTCGAATGTAGGGGTGATTATAGCTTTAGCTCCATATTCTTCTGCTATTTGACTCAAGGTAGAAACCATATCTAGATAGCGAGAAGCACTATCACCCATAAAGTCGACAGTTCCACGGGGTTTTGTATATATTTGATTTCCCATATTTCCTCCTAATAAATTTTGCGAATACTAATGTATCACACGATTAACTTCTAATACATTCTTAATTCCTAATAAGTACTTGGTAGCTAATTCCAAATCCTTTTGGGAATTGACGGCAATGGTCAAGGATATTATGCATTTTTGTTGTTCAGGTCTCAATTTAGCGTTCAAATTCAATGCATTGACCTTGGATAAAGATAATGTATTCATAACATCGACCAACAAGCCAGGCCTATCTTGACAAATGACAGCCAAATCGACGGGATGAGTTGTCCTAGGTGCAAAATCATTCCAAATAACTTTTACTAGTCTTTCCTCTTCGTGCTTTATATTCGGACAGTCAGTTCTATGGACCTTGATTCCATTTCCTTTGGTTATATATCCAACGATATCATCTCCAGGGATTGGCCTGCAGCAAGCTGCTAGTGTCATCATCGCTCTATCACCATTTTCAAGCAAAACCACATCTTCAACCTTCTTACTGGCTATTTGATGCCTGTTGTTATTTGAGACAATTTCTTGTTCAAGAGTTTGAGCGTCTTTCTTCAAGCCGAGATAATCGACAATTTGCTGTGGAGTAATTTTCTTCCCCAACATTAGCAGGTAGAAGGAATCTTCATCATCGCATCCAAAATGATTTATCAAATCCTTATTCACAATTTGATCGACATCTACATTCAACTTTCTTTCATGGAAGGAATCGATCAGCGATTGCTTTCCTTTAGAGATATTGTATTTTCTCACAAAATCTTCATTCATCTTCGTGAGATATTTTCTAATCCTAGTTCTTGCAAACGAAGACTTGCATTGGTTAAGCCAAGCTTGATTAGGATGTGCGTCTTTCGAAGTCAAGATTTCACAAATATCGCCAGTCTTAAGTTGTGTTCCTATAGGAACAAGGACTTTGTTTATTTTTGCTCCGGAAAGTGAATCACCAACTTGAGTATGAATACGATAAGCAAAGTCGATAGGGGTCGATCCGGAGGGCAAGCAAATAACCTTTCCCATTGGAGTAAATACATATACATTGGCATCGAAGATATCATGTTGAAGCGTATGAACATACTCTTGAGCAGATTCATCCTTTGCATTTTCAGAAGTTATTGAAACGAAATCTCTAAACCAATGTAATTGATTCTCGATTTCCTCTTGTTCCCTTCTAGCATCGTAATTAGTGTTCTCTTTATAACGCCAATGAGCAGCAACACCCTCTTCTGCAGTTTCATCCATGTCTTTGGTTCTTATTTGAACTTCGAATACAGAACCGTCATCATTCAATACAGTCGTATGCAAAGATTGATACAAGTTAGGCTTAGGCATGGCAATATAATCCTTGAATCTACCAGGTATGGGTTTGAAATTCGCATGAATGTAACCGAGTATTTCATAACACTGATTCTCATTTTCAGTAATGATTCTCAAAGCCATCAAATCATAAATTTCGTTGAAATCATGTTTCTTTTCAAACATCTTTTTATATATTGAATAAATTGATTTCACCCTCGCAGATATGGTATATGGTATATTTGTTTTAGACAAAATATCATCTAATCTGTTTTTGAATCTTTGCGTAGCAGCTTCCATATCCTCGTGTTTGCTATTGAGCAAATCCTGGATATGTTTGTATTCATCGGGCTTCAAATAATACAATGACATGTCTTCCAAGTCCAATTGAATCTTATATAAACCAAGTCTATGAGCAATAGGTGCATAGACATACATTGTTTCGTTTGAGATTCTAATTTGGCTAGCTCTAGGTTGGAAGTCCAAAGTGGACATATTGTGAAGACGATCGCACAACTTTATGATTATGACTCTGACATCCTTGGCCATAGCGACGAATATTTTCCTATGGTCTTCAGCCATAATATGCAAATCATGTCTATGAGTGACATCAGCAATCTTTGTCAATGCCTCAACCAAACTTGCAACAGTCGGGCCAAACCTAGTCGACAACTCACTGTTTTTAGTCCCAGTATCTTCTTGAGTATCGTGTAATAAACCAGCTGCAATCGTTTCAGGTCCAGCATGAAGTTTTGCCAAAAAATAAGCCACTGCTATCGGGTGGACTATGTATGGGTCTCCGCTTTTTCTTACTTGATCTTTATGTTTTTTATCAGCAAACGCATAGGCGTCTTCAATTAGCTTTCTATCCTTGGGTATGGTGATATAGGATTCGTAAGCTTCTTTCAAATCAGCGAATGAATAGACTTTGTTCTTTTCAATCATCTGGGATATTTGATGATGCTTTCAAAGGGCACATCCTTGAAATCATCTTGACCATGGAAGTCGGTGAGTTCTATCAATGTCTCAACCAAAACAGGAGTTGCTTTCAAATCTTTGACTAATTTGACTAAAGCAGAGGCAGTACCACCTGTAGCCATCAAATCATCGACAATCAAGACTCTATCGCCTTCCTTAATTAAACCTTTTTCGATGAATAATTCATCGCTACCATACTCTAGTCCATAGCTAACAGAAATCAAATCACCAGGTAATTTACCCTTCTTTCTAGCCATTACAAAACCAATACCAAGTCTATAAGCGATAGCAGGTCCGAAGAGAAAACCTCTAGCTTCAGGTCCAAGAACAATACTCGGATGGAAATTTCCAGCAATTTCAGACATTTTGTCCAATGTATATTTCAAATAACGTCCATCAGCAAACAAAGGAGAGACATCCTTGAAAGAAATGCCTTCTTTTGGAAAACCATCAGTGATTCCTATTTTATCTTTTAGTTCCATTTTTCCCTCCAAAAAAGCTAAATAATTATACTTTAAATTAATCATTTTTTAAACTATTCTTGTGCTGTTATCGTTTTCTTTTTGAGTTTATAATATGGTCAGAGGGAAAATTCATGAAAGTAACAATTTTAGGAGATTTAGGGCCTTGTTTCGGAGTTGAAAGAGCCATCGATGAAGCTATAGGTATTCATCGATCTTTCCCATACTCAAAAATTTATTTTCCCCACCCTATGGTTCATAACCAAAGAACCAATGATTTGGTAAAAGAAAAAACAGGATCTGAGATTCTTGCTTCCTTCGCTTCGACTGACATCAATAATTTGCCGGATGAATCCATAATTATGTTTTCAGCCCATGGGCACCCCTTTGAGCAAGAATCATTGCTGAAGGAAAAGGGCATTAAATATTTCGATAGCTTCTGCCCGTTATTAAAGGCAAAATACGCATCGATTAATAAAGCTAAGCAAAACAATGAAGCTATACTTTACTATGTTGGAAAGGATGGACATCAAGAAACTGTTGCTACAATGGCAAATCATCCTTACTTAAATTTTATATCTATAAAGGATGAAATTGATTCTCTAGAATTTAACCCAGTAACTGATAAACAAGTCTATGTTTTTAGACAGTCAACTTTAATTCTTTATCCTTTCGACAAATTAATCCAACGCATAAATACTTTCCATCCAAACAACGTAATTTTAGAAAAGCCCTGTCCATTTTTATCGAGAAGATATGATTGTATCAATAAGATTGATCAATCGGAAAATTTAGCTTTTATCATAGTTGGAGATAAAACATCATCAAATGCCAATGAACTCTTGAAAAGATGCAAAGAAACACATCCAAATTCAACCAGTCTTTTGGTAGAATCAAAGGAAGATATAGATATTTCATTATTAAAAGACATAAAAAGAGCAATTCTAATAAGTTCCACTTCAGCATTGAAAGAAGATGCCTTAGGAATAAAAGAACTGTTGGAATCTTTGTGATTTGAATTGTTTTAATTCAGCAATAATTCGTTATTGGCAAGGATTATAGATTTAACTTTTTCTTTGGCTTTAACAGCTGTTCTAAACACTTTAGCAGGCGATATTTTTAAAATATTTGATAATTTCGATACGGTCATTTTGTCGTAATTGAATAAAGCATAAAGATGAAGAAGAATGAAACTTTCATCCTGAGTCAATAATAAAATTGCAGAAATTAATTTTTCTCTTTTTATTAAAATTGATAGAAATTCATCATCGCAACCCTTGTAATCAGTCGTTTCTATAATTGAGTGACCATTAAAATAAGAATAAATTTTTTCGATAGATTCATAGCAATACAATGAATCACGATGCATTTTGAGTGCTTTACTTGAAGAAGCATAGGCAGTTTTGCAAATTCGACTTCTCACGAGATATTCAGCATAAGTTTTAAACCTTGAGACAGGATTAGGAATGTAATACTTAGCGGCTATTATCACCCCTTCATATCCAGTAAGAATAAAATCTTCAATCTTTATACAACTGTATTTATCTTTCTTTATCATTTCGAAAGATACATATTTCGAAATATCCTTTGCCAATTCTAAGAGACTTTGTTTATACAATAAAATATCTTCTTCAATCTTTGAATTGTCATTTTTCTTAACACCTTTAGCTAACGTAATCATCTCATCGACAAGCCACTCTTGGCGGTGGATCGCCATGAAACCAAAAGCCATAGATATTCTCCTTATAGATTCCAATAAATCTATTAAGTGTATTTTCACTCTATTTCGATTTTATTCTATAGACTTGAAAATTTAATGTTGGTTTTAATTTATTTATAAGAAAAATTAAGAAATAAAGAAAAATCCTGACTTTCATCAGGATTTTCTAACATCAATATTGCTTAAGTGCCTTACGGCAAAGTTCAAGTTCGACTTTGGACTTGGGATTTAATTGACCATTTTCTTCTACTTTAGATAGGAGATTTTTGGTCCTATTCAAGTAATCAAATAAAATTTTATCTTTGTTTTTTAATGAAATTCTACCAAATTCCAATTCATAGTCTTCATAGGAATTTTCTTCAGCACCTTTTATAGCGACAATTAAAGGATAGGCTTTGCCTCTTTCGAGCAAGTATTCTTCGTGAACGATTTTGAATCCACGCTCCATCAATGAATCTCTAACTAAAAATGCTTCGCTTTGAGGTTCGAATATAATTTTATTTATATTAACCAAATCTTTAGGCTTTCTACACAATATATCTTTTATAGTTCGGCCCCCCATCCCAGCTATTATAAGTGTATTTACATCTTCTCTTAATCCATCCAGACCGTCAGCCTGATAGCATTCCACAAGATTTTGAAGATTGTTTTCTTCGACGTTATCTATCAGTTTATAGAAAGGACCCTTACCATATTCAGTAGCATAACCTTTATGGTTATACTTTTGGGCTAAATACATGGATAGATAGCCGTGGTCTGCTCCAATATCTGCAACTATATCCCCTTCTTCAACAAAAGAAGCAATTTTGGAAAGTCTATTTGAAAGACTTATTCTATTCGACATTTCTAAAGTCCTTCAAAGCATTAGAACGTTTGGGCTGTCTCAATTTTTTGATAGCTTTTGCTTCTATTTGACGAATACGTTCTCTAGTTACATTAAATTCTTTACCGACTTCTTCAAGAGTATGGGTCTTTCCATCTTCGCCTAATCCATAACGAAGCATAATAACTCTTCTTTCTCTGTCAGAGAGATCATTCAATACTTCATTCAACTTTTGCTTGAGCATATCATGTTCTGCGTACTGCTCAGGTGTTACGTTGTCTCTATCCTCAATAAAGTCACCGACATGAGAGTCTTCTTCTTCGCCAACAGGTTTTTCTAATGAAAGAGGATCAAGTGCAATTTGCTTGATTTCTCTAATTCTTTCAGGTGTATACAAACCGTTGAGTTCATCCGAAATTTCTTCATCAGTAGGATCTCTGTTAAGCTTCTGTACAAGGCTTCTTTGAGCTTTTGTAATTTTATTAATGGTTTCGACCATATGAACAGGAATTCTAATAGTTCTAGCTTGGTCTGCCAAGGCACGAGTGATGGCTTGTCTAATCCACCATGTAGCATAAGTTGAGAACTTAAATCCACGGGTATAGTCAAACTTATCTACAGCTTTCATCAAACCAACATTACCTTCTTGGATCAAATCGAGGAAATCCATACCACGTTTGATGTAATGCTTTGCAATAGAAACAACAAGCTTCAAATTGCAATTTGTCAATTCATCCTTAGCATCTTGTCCGTCCTCGCCACCTTCTTTGATTCTTTTTGCTAATTCTTGCTCTTGTTCCTTAGAAGTCAAAACAGGATAACGTCCAATCTCTCTCAAGTATTGTTTTACAGAATCGTTAATTTTAACATCAATAGCAGGATTGTAATCGCTGACTGTAGATTGATAAGTAACATCTTGTTCGGCGTCGCCTTCAGCTTCCTCATCCAAATTATCCCCATCTTCATCTAAATCTTCGATATCATCATCATCGATATCATCATCATCCTCATCACCCGTATAAAGTGTTCCATCATCGTTTCTGACTTCAATAGGATTATCAGGATTGTTCAAAAGCCAATCGAAGAAATCGTCATTTTCATCATCGCTCAATTCAAAATGATTTAAAAGATTTTCAACTTTAGAAATCTTAATGTAACCTTCTGCATTAACAATATCAAGAATTTCCTTCTTGACATCATCCAATGTCAATAATTGCTTACCACTTTTAATCAAATCGGAAACAGTCTTTTTGCTTCCTTTTCCTTTGGGTTTTGAAGATTTTTTCTCAACATCATCAAGATCTAAAATATCATCGGAATTTGTATCTTTTTCGTCTTCAATCTTCTCTTCATCGATGCCCTTTTTTTCTTCATTTACATCCTCGACAGGTGTTGGTTTATGTTCTTTGCTTTTTGAAGAAGATGACTTAGTTGACTTCGCAGATTTATTTGCTTTTTTTGTCTCTTTAACTTTAGTCTCCGCTTCTTTTTCAGTAGTAGTCTTTTCTTCCTTCACGGTTTCTTTCTTTGCATTTGCACTAGTTTTTTTTGCTGAAGAAGCTTTTTTTGATTTCACTGCTTTCTCTTCATTATTAACTACTTTTTCACTGCTTTCTTTTTTAGTATTCTTCTTTGTTGTTTTTTCGCTCATATTTAATTACCTCCACTACTCACATTCTTATTTTGTGTTTGAAAACACAAAAGTAAAAAATTATTTTTAGAATTCTTAATTATTCATCATTAAATTCTTCAATTTAACTAGAATTTGGCTTAACCTGGCATAGATTGATTGTTTAGTCATCTGCTTTTTTACTAGATTCTTTTTCACCAACAGGGAAGCAATTTCATCATAAGTCATTTCTTTACCTTCAAATTCACTTCCTAATCCAAAATAGGCCTTAACGATAAGCTGGTCAGCTTCGTCCAATTCATTAATCGCTTTATTCAAAGATTCTATTTCTATATTGTTTATAGCACTTTTCTCAGGATCATCTTTTTCATAGCTATATTCATTTAAATCAGAGTCATCAGAAAATAAATTACTTTCATCCAAAGATGTTGCCATAGTTTCCATAAGCCTAGCTTTATGTACGATAGAAGGAGTCATTTTTCCTCCTATTTCATTTGCTATCTCTTCGTCTGAAGGTTGTCTATTCAATTGACTTAAAAGTCTTTTTTCTACAGCCTTAATCTGTTTTATTTTCTTCTCATTTCCTATTGTAGTAGTGCTAAAAGAACTAGGTACATTATTAATTTCGTTGTCGATCAAATAAGTTGCATATGTAGAAAAACTTTGATTGGAAAATCTATCGTAGTCATATCTATTTATAGCTTTCCATAAGCCAATCAAACCAGAAATATAATAACAATCATAATCATCTTTAGTTAAATAATTTCCTTTCAATTTAGTTATTCTAGATTTAACTAATGGTATGTTATTCTTGATCAATTCATCGCGAATAGATTTATCGCCAGTTTCTTTATATTCTTTAATCCTTTTCACTTGATAATCTTTGATACTATTATCCATATTAAGAAACCCCTTATTTAGAATTAGACTTCTTTTTTACTCCACTTATAACTAATTTCTTTCTCTTATAATCAGCTAAGGCATCCAAATCATTTCCAATTTTCTTAGACATGTTCTCATCATCAACATAATTTCTATGATTCTCAAGCAGTTCTTTAAAAGAGTCATTTCTATAATCATCTGAAGTCATCAAGTTCAAAAAATCAAAAGCTCTTTCTACCTCATCTTTGGTCAATATACTCTGAACACCTTCTTCATTCAATTGATCTAAATGAAATTCTAAATCAGTTTTAGCTTTATCTAATTCAGCACCATCAAGTCCTAAATTTGATGCATCTACTCTATAATGATATTGGCTTAAAATATAATTAGAAATTAATCTATAAACTTTGTTATAAAACCAGAAATTGCTTCCTTCTAATTGCTTTGCAGCATCGTAAGATAATGGCAATCTAGCAAGAATTTGTGCTTCTGTATACATCGTTTTATCACTCAATGTTCCACCAAACTCACGTTGCTTTTTAATTCCTAGCAATTTCAAATTTATTTGTCCGTTAAACTTGTCTGAATCGGAAGTATATAAAATCGGAGAAGAAAGATTATTTGTTTCAGCCACTTCCTCAAAAGGCAATTTATTATCTCTCACTAATCTTTCATGAAACGATGAAGCTGAAAGACCAGTACAACTAGAAAGAAATTGCTCTAACAATCCTCTTTCTGTGATTGATAAATAAGAGTAATTAGATGATAATCTACTAACGACTGTATCGAGATTTTTTATATAATCACCTTTATTTTTATCTAAGCATAAAACAGCATAAGTTATAGGGTCCAACAAATCATTCATCTTGGAAACCATAATCTCAGATCCGTATTTATCTAAGACTTCATCGGCATCTTTTCCATCCTTTTCAAGATTAAAAGGGCGTGTGATTTTAAATTTTATTCCAGAACTTGTAAATGTCGTCAACCATTTCTTAGTTGCGTTTTGACCAGGTCCATCGCTATCTAAAGATAGCCTTACTTCAACATTTAATTTTTTCAATATTTGAAGATGAGTGATAGAAACATTTGTTCCCATCAAAGCGACGGCAGAATTAATTCCTGCTCTATAAAGAGCGATAACATCCATGAAGCCTTCAGTGACGTAAATATGTCCATCTCTTTTGGCTGTTTGAATAGCATTATCCAAATTATATAAAAGAGTAGATTTCTTGAATAAGTCAGTTTCAGGCGAGTTTATATATTTTGATGTAGACGGATCGTCTGGCAAGTATTTCCTCCCTGAGAATCCAACCGCATGACCATCACTATCCTTTAAAGGAAACATAATTCTTTCTGAATAGCGGTCCTTCAAAGTCTCTGAATTAGATGAAAGAATACCGGCTTTTTCTAAGACATCAATACTATATCCTTTTTTCTCTCTAAGAGTACGGATTGCTAAAGTGTTGTCTTTAGGAGCATATCCAATTCCAAAATGTTCCAACACACTGTCATCCATCTTTCTGTTTTTTAAGTAATCAAAAGCCTTAGCACCAGCTTGGGTTCTTAATTCCATACGATAAAAGCTAGCTAAATCATCCAAGGCTTTGCTTTCAGGTGGAAGACTTTTTCTTTCAACTTCAACCAAAGAAGTTAACGAATTCTTAGGAAGAATAATTCCATTTATTTCAGCTGTTCTCTTTATCGCTTCTTCCAAAGATATAGAACGACTCAACCCAATATATTTTTGAACAAATCCAATAGGATTACCGCCAGCTCCACAAACGAAGCACTTAAAAATATTCAATGTAGGATTAACAGACATTGAAGGATGCGTGTCATTGTGGAAAGGACAAACTGCAACAATAGAGTTTCCTTTCTTTTGGACATCAATAAAGCTAGAAACAGTCTTAACGATACTAGACTTCTGCTTTACTAAGTCGTAGAGGTCTTTATTATTCATTTGGCTCCTTTCTAGACTTCAAAAATTATTAATCGTTTTCTTCCAAATATTTTTCCAAATAAGCCTTAATATCAGCAATAGCAATTCTTTCTTGCTTCATAGAATCGCGGTCTCTAACAGTGACTGAATGATCTTCCAAAGATTGGAAATCATATGTAAAGCAAAGAGGAGTACCAATTTCATCTTGTCTTCTGTAACGTTTACCTATCGATCCTGTGGTATCAAAAACACAATCATAATCACAGTGCAATTTATTGAATACTTCATTACGTGCATTTTCAACTAGCTTGTTGGATAAAGGCAAGACAGCGAATGTATAAGGTGCTAATCTAGGTTTGAGGTGCATCACTGTTCTAGAGTCTTTTTCCAATTGTTCAACGTCATATGAATCACACCAAAGAGCAAGCATTAAACGTTGCAATCCAAAGGATGGCTCAACGACATGAGGCAAATACTTTTCATGAGTATCAGGGTCGAGATAAGTCAAATCTTGTCCGCTAAATTCTTGATGTCTTCCCAAATCATAATCACCACGGCAAGCGATACCCATCAATTCACCAAATCCCCAAGGGAATTTGTATTCAATATCAGTAGTGGCAGACGAATAGAAGGCCAATTCAGCTTTCTCATGATCACGGAATCTAACATTTTCGTCCTTCAATCCCATTCTTTCTACAAATGATTTACAATTGGACTTATAGAACTCAAACCACTTTTCATCTTCACCTGGTTTAAAGAAAAATTCGATTTCCATCTGTTCAAATTCTCTTGTACGGAAGACAAAATTACCAGGAGTGATTTCGTTTCTAAAGGATTTACCTATATCGCAAATTCCAAAAGGAAGCTTTAATCTTTGTGAACGTTGAACTTTCTTAAAGTTAACAAATATACCTTGAGCAGTCTCAGGTCTTAAATAAACAACAGAAGATGAATCTTGTGTAGCTCCAATGTTTGTCTTAAACATCAAAGTAAACTGCCTAATAGAAGTGAAATCATTTTTTCCACATTTGGGGCAAGCCAATTTCTTGTCAGCAATATATTGTTCCATGTCATCTTGAGTCATACCATCTACATCGACTCCAGGATACTGGGCCTTAATCAAATCATCGGCACGGAAACGAGATTTGCAATATTTGCAATCAGTTAAAGGATCATTAAATGTTGCGACATGTCCAGTTGCAACCCAAACTTTGGGATTCATAATAATTGCAGGATCTATCTCGACATTGAATCCTAACTCTCTCACGAAATGATCTCTCCAAAGTGAGACCAAATGTTGTTTCATCAAAGTACCCAAAGGTCCTAAATCCCATGAATTTGCTAACCCACCATAAATTTCACTTCCAGGATAACAAAATCCAGTTACTACCAAGTGATTGACGATTTCATCAAAAGAATAATTAGACATAAAAGCCTCCGATAACCTTAATAATATACTCCCTTTTTATTATAATTGAGCACTAAAAAAAGGTCCTATTACAAATACTTATTTCAACGAGGATATGAAAAGAGAAAATGTTTCTAATCTAGCACCATAATCATTTTTCAAGAAGTTTACCATGGATGAACAAACTGAAATCAATATAGATTTATCGATTCTTTCTGGGGTACAATCTTCAAGAGGGGTTTGGAATAGATACTTATAGGTTAAAAGTTCTTTTCTTGGCAAAGGATTCAATAACAACTCCCGAGAACAAGACTCGCATATAAACCCACCTTCGTCAAAAGAAAAAGATACTATATGATCAGTTCTTGAACAATTCACACACCCTGCTGTCTCAGGTTCAAAGCCAAGAAATTCAAACGACTTAGAAAGAAACAAGGAAAATGCTCCTAATGGGGATTTCTTTTCTTTTAAGATTTCCAAAGCTCTTTGATAAACTAAGAACAATCCTTGTGCATCATCTTGATCATCGATGAGAAGCTCATCGATAGATTCTGATACGAGCATAAAGAACAATGAAGTAGGAAGATCAGAGGCAAAATTGCCAAAATTTGAAACGATGCTAATATTTCTTAACATCAATACACCGGTTTCACTTTCGCCTTTATAAGCTAAGTCAAAATCACAAAGGGAACCGACCATACTTCCAACAGGAATATTTTTTCCGCCAACTTTGTTTCCGTTAGTCGCCAAAACTTGAATCAAGGAATTCTTTGTCAATATCAACAACAGAGAGCCTTTTTCACCTCTTTGCTTAGAAGAAATCAAATAGCCACGAACAACTTTCTTCAATTCCATATATTTTATTGACCAGATCCATCCAAATTATGCTGTTGAAGGAACTTGGAATCATTTCTCCAATCTTCAGCTACTGTAACAGTTAATTTAACAAAAACATCTTTTTTCACATATTGATGAATGGCATCTTCTGAAAACTTAGATATTTGAGCAATCATCTTTCCACCTTTTCCGATGACAATGCCTTTCTCAGATTCTCTTTCAACATAAATTTTTCCAGTAATCGACACACTTTTCTCATCCTCGTCGATATTCTTGATTTCGACATATATGGAATGAGGAACTTCATCTTTCAAAAGACGCATGCATTTTTCACGGATGAATTCAGCAAAGACAAATTCCCTTGGTCTATCTGTAGCAATATCATTGGGATATAAAGGAAGGCCTTCAGGTAATTGATCTTTAATAGCCTTGACTAAATCATCAATTCCATATTTCTTCAAAGCAGAACAATGAATATATGTGGCATCAGGTAAAAGTTTTTTTAGCTTCACGAGCTTAGCTTCACCTTCATCGACACGAATCAAATCAATTTTGTTATAAGCAACTATAACTGGAAGACCGCAATTTTTAACCTTTTCTACCATATCTTTATCTATGCCTTCTTGGCAGGCAAAAACAAAAAGAAGTACATCGGCGCTTTGCTTTGCTGTTTCGCTATCTCTAAGCAAAGCTGAGCCTAATTTTTTATGAGGAGTAAAAACACCCGGTGTATCGATAAAAACGATTTGACTATCGTCATCATTGTAAATTCCAATAATATTCTCTCTAGTCGTTTGAGGCTTTTCCGATACTGCCATCAACTTAAAGCCTAATATATCATTTAGCAATGTTGATTTTCCTGCATTAGCTTTTCCATATATAGCTACAAATCCTGCTTTCATATCAAGTTATCCTTTCCAAACCCATAAGGCAATAATTCTTCCACAGTAGACTCTACTTCAGGCCCATTTCCATTAAACATAAATACAGGTGTTTCCTTAGGACATTTCTCATACAAGAATTGACGACATACACCACAAGGAGAACCGACAAGAGGTGACTCAAGGTAAATTCCAATTGCCTTGATATCTTTTGAAGTAACGCCATATTGAGAAATGGCGCTGACCATAGCAACTCTTTCAGCACAAATCGTCACTGAATAAGCACTGTTTTCAATATTAAAGCCACAAATACACCTATTGTCATTAAGCATAATTGCACATCCCACAGCGAATTTAGAATAAGTACACTGAGATTTTCCAAAAGCTTCCTTAGCCTTGAATCTCAATAATTCAACCTCATCATCTGTTAATCTTTTGGCCATACACAACTCTCCCAATCAAACTCAAAGGAATTCAATATATCATTCTGCAAAGCGAACATAATAACAGCATCTTCATGACTTCTTGCGTGATCATAGCCTAAATTATGAAGAGTTCCATGAATAAACAAGAATGCAAGTTCACGACAAGTAGGATGCTTAAATTCTAAAGCTTGTCTTCTTGCTGTATCCAACGAGATAACAACCTCGCCCAAGTTGGTAAAAGGCAATCCTTCTTCATCATCTCCTTCTTCAAAAGAGAAAGAAAGGACATCTGTTGGTCTGTCCGTATTTCTGTATTCAAGATTTAACTTGTGAATAGTCTCATCATTCACTATTGTTAAAGACTCAAGAATACTGTCAAGTTTTTGGTACTTGGCAATATGATTAAGCAAGTCTTTAAACATTTTTTCCAAACCAATGCATTTTTCAGTTTGATCATCGAATTCCAATGTGTTTTCAAGATTCATTTTTAGTCTCTTTTCCTACTATATTATGATACCATTTTTCCTCCTTCTTTTCGAGAATCTCATCAAATTTTGGCCCACATTTAAACATCAGCATCTTCACTTTGTCTTTTTTTGAAAAATCATCATCGATTCTAATGATATAAAGAATGCTTCCCACAAGGAAAACAAGATTTGATAAAAAATAGTCTAGCGAGAAATTATTCTGCATAAAGCTAATCAAAGCCAAAAAAGCACAGGTTAACACTATGCATAACAAGTTAGGTAGATATGAAAGTAAAAGGCATAAATTTGATTTGTTCCAAACAGAAAGAAACATCTCATCTTTTACAATATCGGATCTCATTTTGTTTTCCTCATAGCTAATCCTTCCTCTTTTTAAATCTATAAAACGATTTAATATCATTCTCATAGCTAAGAACAACAGGACTCCAGCACCAAAATAAATAGCGATGTAACAATTCATATTAAATGCCATTACACTAGCTAAAACTAAAAAAGTAAATTTGTTTAGTATTCCGTTTTCATATGATAATTCTTCATTTACAACTTTGACTGAGTCTTCGAAAGCGGTCTTATTAAAACATAGATTTTGATATGGGATAGATTTGTTCAAGACAAAGGTTTTTAATGCGTTGGAATTAACCCACATAGTAAATAATGCTGATAATAAGAAAACGCCCAATGAAGCAAACGAATAAATCCAGTAGGTATTATTATTAAAAGAATAAAGGAACAATACACCTGTTACGCATCTTATCAAAGCCATAAATCCCAAGCATAAAGTTGTCGATTTATTCAAAACTTCTGGCCTTGCCTTCTTCTTAATTCTCACTTTAGTATCATTCTGATAGACTAATAACCCTCTTCCAGTCATCTCTTCCTTCAGTTCATTTTCCCTCATCCATAAATAACCATAGGCAGGATCATATACCAACCATTTGTCACCTTTTCTCTTCTTCAAGAAAACAAAATGATTTATTTTGTTCCTCGTAAGTTGAGCTATAAAACCAGTTTTTTCAGGAATGCTATTGAAATCTTCAATTGCTACGCCTTTAGATTTAACTCCTAGTTTTGCTAATTCGTTCCTCATTGAAAGCAAGTTGTTCTTCATCTCAGATAAAGTTAAGTAATCATTTCTCTTAAAGGAATAACAGAATCTATAACTTTCCCTAACCACCGCTTTAAAGCAACTCTTTTCATCTTCTTGCAACATCATCATAGAAAAAATCCTCCAACAAATATGTGGGAGGATTTAATGAAATCTATAGAAAAATCTAAAAATACAACTGATCTTCTTTTGTTTTATGTTCTTCCATAAGAGATTTTAAGGATGTTGTTATTTGATTTCTCGTGCTTAAAAGTAGTGATAATCCACCTACAAATGTTGCCAAACTGTCATTAATACAACCAAAAGTAATTTTACCTTGAGATTTTCTCATCGATAAAAAAGGAATGAATACAGATTCGATAAAATTCTTATTAGTAGGCAGGGCTTCTAAATCATATAGGCAGAGAATGTCAGCATTTTTACCCATTTCTAAATTAGACATTGCACTTTCATCTTTTCCCAAAGTTAAAGAAATTCTTGAAAATGTCTCTCCTGATGACAAACAAGCAACTTTTTTGTTGCCCCTTGCTCCTAGGTAGGAAACAAAATCCAAAAGATACTGTCCATTTCCGTTAGAAAATGTAAATAGGAATCCTTTGGGATTATTCTTGCCTTGCAAATAAGGGGAAAGCCTAATAAATGTCAATTTTGCATCGTCCAAAAAAGGAATGGGTTGAGCATATTTTGGAGCACTGCGGAAATCCTTTGAGATTTTCTCACCATTGGAAACAATTCTTTCTCTACTCTTGTTGTCAGAGCAAAGAATATTAGACAACGCTAACATATGGAATTTCTGAGTTTTTGAATATACATATTTAAGAACCAAACATTCCGAATAAGGATCATATTCCAACATTGGAACATTCCCATCTTTTCCGACTAACGAATCGATGTTTTCATGCTTCTCTCTAAATTCCAAAAAGACATCGATGGCAGTTAGGGACTTATCAAAGACATCATTGTTCTTATCTTTTAATAGTCTTTCAATATATCTTTTGCAATCCAATTTTTTGTTAAGTCTCTCAATGATCTCATTCTTATATTCTTTTAAATTGTCTTCATTGATAGAAGCTTGCGCAAAGCCAGCATTTTTGAAAGTAACCCATTCTCCCATGACTACATACCCTCCAATAATTTCTTAGCAAATTCTTCATCTTCTTTAGATAGCTCGACATTATCATTTTCAGAATTGTCTTCTTCTATCTTATTACTATCCTTATTACTATCTTCGTCATCTTTAACTATATTATTTCCCTCTTGATTATCATAGGAATTTATTTTATCGAGCATACCAGTTTGATAAGCAATTTTCTTTTCACGTTTCTTTTTAAACTTTTTATTTTGTTCTTTCAAAATAATAGAACATCCATACGCATCTTTAGGATTACTTCCTTTAACAGACATAGCAACTTTTTCAAGATAAGCTAAAGCGGGTAGTTGATTATTATTTTTCAGAAGACAATAATCAATTATATTATTTACCACACCTCTAGGAAAATTAAAATCATCTTGAAAAGTTTGTAAATCACTCAAGATTGAATCAGGAAGCTTAGACATATTTAATCTTGCACAAACATAAGTAGGTGTAGGATATTCATCTTGTTGTTTGAATACTTCAGCATTTTTGGAACTACCAAAATATGTAGGATATGAAGTTTCATCATTGAAAGAATCAGTCAAAAAACTAGACCTATCTTTGCAAAGTCTTACAAATTTGTCCTTAAGGAATACATTATCGCTGGTAGTAGCTTGAAGGATAAATTTAACTGTATCTTCAATTGACAGCCCATAAAAATATAAAGTCGATTTTATTGTTGAATAATCATTTTCAATGCTAGAAAAAGGAATACCATTCTTAGCAAGTTCTTCTTTAAATGCATCTTCATCGAAAGAATCTATCGTAGTCTTTCCACGTTTATCCTCTATTTTACCAGTATCTTCTTCATTTTGTTCGAAGGACAAACCTGCCAAATCAAAGACACTTCCTAGCTTAGCCGTCTCTTCTTTAAAATCTTTGGATATTTTTTCTCCTTTTATGAAAATATTTTTAACATTTTCAAATCTTTTATACCCGATATAACTAGTCAAAATTGATGTGAGAATTGAATCATTGAAAAATTTCTTAGCGGATAAAGGTGGCACGACTTTGAAGAAAAAAGCTTCATTAGCATCATCTTCATTTCCTTTATGAAATGTGGAGAGAAGTCCGATGCCTTCAAGTCTTTTCCTCGCTACATTCAAAGAAGAACTATTCATTCCGGTAAAAGAGAAAATATCTTCGCCAAAACAAAATGGTTGAGACAATGAGCCTATAGTGAGCAAATATTCATATAATGTCATTCCGTCAGATCCAATCATAGGAAGATAGCAAAGATAAAGAACCTTATAATCCCCTATGGACATAGAAAAATTAACGCTAACTGTAATTTCACAATTCTTTGTCACTTCACTCATATGCTTACCTCATACTTATATTTTATACCTTGTTATCAATATTTGGAAAACAAAGTAAAGAACAACTTCAAATGTACCAAGAAAAACACAATCCCATTAAATTTAAGAAAACATAGAAGGTATCTATGCTAACCCTTTCATTATGTTAATCCATATTCCTTTTTTTTTGATATATTTATATGTGCCAGAGGTACGGATATGGAACAAACAAAGAAAAGATTGGTTGTGTTGACTTCTGGCGGTGATGCACCCGGTATGAACGCGTGCGTTCGTGCAATCACTAGAAAAGCCATAAATGAAGGTGTTGATGTCCTTGCAGCACTAGACGGATTTAGAGGTCTTTCCGAGGGTGACTTTATACCGCTTGACTATGAAAGTGTATCCGGGGTCATTGATCGCGGTGGTACTTTCATAGGCACTGCTCGCTATCCTGCATTCTTAGAGGAAACAACAAGACTAAAAGCCTGGGCACACCTCAAAAAAGAAAATGCTATAGGAGTAATCGGTATAGGTGGAGATGGAACATATCACGGTTTGAAAGCCTTAAGTGAGCTTTCTACCAATGTGATCGGTGTACCGGGAACAATTGACAACGATATTCCTTTGACCGATTTCACTCTAGGTTTTTCCACGGCATTAGACACAATAGTCGAAGCTTTAGGAAGAATCAGGGATACCATGTCGTCCCACCATCGTATATTCGTTGTTGAAGTTATGGGCCGACACTGTGGGGAACTTGCCTCTTACGCTGGATTGGCTTCAGGCGCAGATTGCGTTATTACAAAGGACAACTTTGTCGATTACGATACGTGTGTCGAGCAGATTCGAGAAGTAAAGGAAAGACGTGGCAAGCGTCAACTCCTTATCGTTTGTCAGGAAAATGTATTGGATGTGGCAAAACTTGCGACCCTATCCGAGAAAGCTACTGGCATCGAGTCCCGCTATGAGGTGCTTGGACATATCCAACGTGGGGGCTTCCCTTCCGCCTATGATCGTGTACTGGGAACGCTATTGGGCGAAAAGGCAGCAACCCTCCTCTTAGAAGGATCAAGTGGATTAGCTGTGGGCATTGAAGACAACAAAGTAACTACACATTCATTTGTCGAAGTGCTCAATTCACAACGCAAGTTGCATCCCGAATTATTGGATGCTGAAAGGAACATTAGGTAACCATGCAGAAGATCGAAAAGAAGACTAAGATTTTTGCCACGATTGGTCCGTCTAGCGACAATCATGACATGATGAAAGCTTTGTTTGAAGCTGGTATGAACGTTATCCGTCTTAACTTCTCTCACGGAGATCATGAGGAACAACGTAATAAGATTGTCATTGCTCAACAAATTGAGAAAGAAGAAAACCAACTCATCGGTGTTGATCTCGACACTAAGGGACCAGAAATTCGTACTGGACGTTTCGTTGGAAAACATGTCGTTGTCAAGAAGGGCGACAAAATCGTTCTCGAGATGGGATGTGAAGATGCTAACGGAAACGATAAGCTCGGTGGAAAGCAAGATGATGGAACCATCTTGATGGGAATCACCTACACAGGACTTATTCACGACGTCAACAACGGCCACCACGTCCGTATGGATGATGGAAAGCTCGATATGGTCGTCACTGGTAAGGATGAGGCCAAAGGTGTGATTTACTGCGAAGCTACCACAAATGATGATATAAAGGATGAGCGTGGAGTTAACTGTCCTGACACTCATTTGTCAATGCCTTATGTCTCCGAGCAAGATAGAAAGGACTTGATCTTTGGATGTGAGCAACACGTCAACTACTGCTCTGCTTCATTCGTTCGTGATAAGCAAGATATCGATGATATCCGCAAGATTTTCAACGAAAATGGTGGAAAGCAAATCAGAATTATTTCTAAGGTCGAGAATACTGAAGCTATCAGAAACATCGATGATGTAATCAAGTATTCTGATGGATTGATGGTCGCCCGTGGTGATATGGGTGTTCAAATTCCTGCCGAGGATGTACCTGTCGTACAAATGCGTATGATCAAAGGTGCTAGAAAGCTTGGTAAGCCTATCGTCGTCGCAACACAAATGCTCGATTCAATGATGCACTCACCCTTCCCTACAAGAGCTGAGGTTTCCGATGTCGCTAATGCTGTTTTGTCCGGAGCTGACGCAGTCATGCTTTCTGGAGAATCCGCAAACGGAGATTATCCTTTGGAGTCTGTCACCATGCAAGCCAAGATTTGTGCTCGTATGGAAAAAGAACTCGACTATGAGAAGTTGGCCAAAGAAGGATTTGCAATGTCTCGTCGCCAAGAAGCCGATGCTATGGCAAATGCTGTAGTCAACGCTGCTTACTTGACCGAAAGCAAACTTATCGTTTGCTTCTCAAAGTATCTTGAATCAGCAAAGAGACTTTCACATTGTCGTCCTGTCTGCCCTGTTTTGTTTGAGACTTCTAATCACGATGCAGCTTATGATTCAATCCTCTACTGGGGTGTCTATCCTGCATTGGTCGAGAAGGTTCCTTCATCCTTGAAGGAAATGGAAGCTGAAGCTATCGCTCTTGCTAAGCGTTATGGAATTCCTGCTGGAAGCAACATTATTGTCACTGGCTCTGATCCTGTAAACAGCAAAGATACTAACTTCATGAAGATTGTCACTTTGGAGAAGTAGTTTAGTCTATGAGCAACGAGATGATAAAGCCATCGGTAACTTTGGCCATTGATTTGGGTGCTACCAACCTTCGTGTCGGTCTTGTAAAGATTGACGAGAAGGGAATGCCTTTTGTGGTTGATGTTATTAGAGATAGTTCGGCTAAGGACAATCCTACCGTTCTCTATCACGAAATTACCACAATGATCGACCAAATTATCCATCGTAATCCTACAATCAAGTTCACCCATATCGGTGTCTCGTTGTGTGGATTGGTTGAGAATGGTCGTACAGCAACAAAACTTCCTAACCTTCACATCGAACATTTCGAATTAGCTGATTGGTTAGAAAGAGATTATCCTGGTGTAAAGGTTCTCTGTGCAAATGATGCAAATTGTGCAGCACTTTCCGAAGCAATTTTCGGCTCTGCTAGCGATGTAAACGATTCATACTACATCACTGTTTCTTCTGGAATTGGTGGTGGATATGTCTATCAAAAACAGTTGATCAACACAACTCTTGAGATTGGACATTGTGTACGTGAATTTGAAGGAAAGCTCGTAGAACAAGAACAATATCTTTCCGGAAATGGTTTAGCAAGACTTGCCGCATATAATGGTTTAGAGAATATGAAGGCAGCCGATATATTCAACGCTGTCAGAGAATCCAAGCGTAATAACACTCCTTTGGAGCCCAAGATCAAGAAGACCTATGAAGATTGGTACAAAGGATTAGGATTGTTGATTGCTAATCTTCAGCTCGAGTTCAATCTCGATAAGATTGTCTTGGCTGGTGGAGTTATGAAATCAAGCGACGTATTCTTGGATGACCTCTTCCATGTCGCATCAGCATTTGCAGCAAACTATCCTTTGAAACCTATCCGTTTCGTCTTGGCAAAGTTCGACCAAGATTCTGGATTAGTTGGTGCAGCTACTGTCGGCTTCTCTATAAAAGACTAAGTTTAATCCAAATGAACACCTCTGCTGAGCAGAGGTGTTTTTATTTTTTATATAAAAACGCTTTGTTTAATTACAAAAAGCTATATAAAACTGCCATTCCATATAAAAGTGTTTATAATATTTAAGCATTTAAAAGGAGATACTTTTTTTATGAAATTAACTTTACCTGACGGAAGCGTTAAGGAATTTAAAGATGGAATGACACCTTTGGAGATTGCTACTGAATTAGCACCTTCATTAGGAAAAAAGATTATTTGTGCTAAGGTTGATGACAACCTTTATGATAAATCTAAGCCTTTAAGCAAGGATTGTCATTTTAAGATTATAACTGAGAAAGACGCAGAAGCTTTTGAAGTATTAAATCATTCTTGTGCACATTTGATGGCTCAAGCTTTAAGCCATCTTTATCCTGGAATTCAATTCGGATATGGTCCTGCTCTTCCTGAAGGATTCTATTATGATGTCAAATCACCTAAGCCCATCACTGAGAAGGATTTCCCCGCAATCGAAGCTGAGATGCATAAAATTGCTAAGGAAGCTTTGCCTATCGTAAGAAGAGAAATCTCGCCTGAAGAAGCAGAAGTGATCTTCAAGGACCAGAAGTTCAAGACTATACATATCGATGAAGTTGAAGATAGAGATCACTGCGTCTCAATTTATAGCCAAGGCGATTTCACTGATCTTTGCCGTGGTCCTCATATGCCAAATACTTCATTTATAAAGAATTTCAAGTTGTTGTCCTTAGCCGGATGCTATTGGAAAGGTGATAAGAACAACGAACAGTTGACAAGAATCTATGGTTGCTGTTTCTTCTCTTCTAAAGAACTCGAAGATTACATCAAAATTAGAAAAGAAAGAGCTGAATCCGATCATAGAAAGATTGGTAAGGAAATGGGACTCTTCCTTCTTTCTGAATATGGACCTGGTATGCCTTTCTGGCTCAACAATGGTTGGGCTATGAAACGTGCTTTGGAGGATTGGCTACTTAAGATTTTAAGAAAGCACAACTATCAAATGGTCCAAACCCCGCAAGTCTTATCGAGAAAGCTTTGGGAGATATCCGGTCACTGGGATCATTACAAAGAGAATATGTTTACAACTTCCATCGAAGGACAGGATTATGCCGTAAAGCCTATGAACTGCCCTGGTGCAATTCAAGTCTATAACAATTCAGTACACTCTTATCGTGATTTGCCTGTGCGTATCGGTGAATATGGTTTGGATCATCGTGCTGAAGCATCGGGTTCATTGAACGGTTTGCTTCGTGTTCGTTGCTTCACACAGGATGATTCACACATCTTCTTAACCCTTGATCAACTCGAGGACGAAGTAAACGATTTGCTTTCAATCTACAAGGAAGTCTACACCACTTTCGGTCTTCCTTATTCTATTGAATTGTCGACAATGCCTGATGACCACATAGGAACTGTCGAACAATGGCAAACTGCCGAAGCACAATTAAGAAAGGTCATGGATGACAATCACATCCCTTATGATGTAAATCCTGGTGATGGTGCTTTCTATGGACCTAAGCTCGATTTCAAAGTCTTAGATTCAATGCGTCGTCAATGGCAATGTGGAACAATCCAATTGGATATGCAATTACCTGGAAGATTCGGCTGCTATTATGTCGACAAGAACGGAAATCACCAAACACCTGTAATGATACATAGAGCCGTTCTTGGAACATTCGATCGTTTCATCGGAGTCATAACCGAGCATTTCAAAGGAAACTTCCCAACTTGGTTTGCACCTGTTCAAGTAGAGTTGCTACCAGTCTTTGGTCAAGATCAGGCTCAAGTCGACTTAGCTAATAAATTAAGAAACAAGATGATCGATTTAGGTTATAGAAGCGAAATCGACGCTAGAGACGAATCTATTGGTTACAGAATCCGCGAAACACAAACTAAGAAGATTCCTTATTCTGTAGTCATAGGAAAGAACGAAGTCGCAAATAACCAAGTCACTTACCGTGTTCGTGGTTCATCTTTGACCAAGACAGTCTCTATCGATGAGTTCTTCGATATCTTGAGAAATGATTGTGAAAACCATTTGATCAAACCTCTTCCAATCGAAGAAAACAAATAAATTAAGTAGATTATATTTTAAAAAGGATGGGCAGTGCTCATCCTTTTTTTATATATAATTTTTTATATAAAAAAACGGCTTTAAGCCGTTCTTTGTAAAGGAATATTCTGAAACTTGTAGGAATTAATTAACAATTTAACTATCTAAAGATCAAGATGGTGTCATCGTCTTGATCATTGACAGGGTTTGGTGCGTTGACGATCTTAGCACCAGATACAGTGTCAGAATGATTAATAGTAAGGCAAGCAGTAACTATTCCTGCTATAACAGCCGCAGGCACTACGAAAAGTGATACTAAAGCTATGATTTTTTTAACTTTTTTGCTGTTTCTCTTCTTATAAGTCTTTTCAATACGATTCTTTTTAACCATAATCAGTACCTCCTTTCTATTACTCTCATCTTGGCACTTTCACTTCTAGGATTGAATTCAAGTTCATCTTTGTCAGGAAGAATAGGTTTCTTTGTAAGAATCTCGTATGGGCATTTTTCATCTTCTGTTGGAATAGGCAAGAAACGATTAAATGTCTTCTTCGGTGCATATTTCATAAAGATGTTCTTAGCAATTTCATCTTCTTCACTGTTGAAGGTAATAATTGCAAGTCTACCCATTGGATTTAGGAATTCTACAGCTTGGCTCAATCCATTGATCAATTCATTCTTTTCGTCATTAACTTCATAACGTAGAGCCATGAAAGTTTGTTTCGCAGGATGTCCTTTCTTTCTAAGAATTCTTTCAGGAAGAGCTTTTTTAATGACATCGACCAATTCAAATGTTGTCTCGATTGGTTTCTTAGCTCTTTCTTCAACTATTTTTCTTGCTATCGGACCAGCGAACTTCTCTCCACCATATTCGAATAGTATTCTCTTCAATTCATCAGCCGAATAAGTATTAACTACTTCTCTAGCTGTCAACTTTTGTGTGTTGTCCATTCTCATATCGAGAGGTGCATCATATCGATAAGAGAATCCTCTTTCAGGATCATCGAATTGAGGTGATGATACACCGATATCCATAAGAATGAAATCAGCACCACGCAATCCATATTCTTTCAAAGTAGGAATTGCTTGGGAGAATTTCGAATGAAACAACTTGTGAGACTGGCTGTAGTGAGACAACTTTTGCTCCGAATATGATAGAGCAGCAGGATCTCTATCAAATCCATATAAAGAAGCTGTATCATCTACCATCTCCAAAATATTTGAAGAATGTCCTGCTCTACCTATAGTCATATCTACAATGACCATATTTAGAATATCAGTCCTGACAAATGACAATACTTCCGTCAAAAGTACTGGGATATGAATGTTATACTCAGTTACTTGTTCTGCGGCACTTGTTTTAGAGCGTTCTGAGCTAGACATGAGTAATCATCCTCCCCTTTCTTCTCAAGTTCATTGAACTTATCTGTATCCCATAATTCAATGTGAGTCATTCTTCCAACAAATGTGACACTTTTAGAGATTCCAGCTTTGTTTAACAATGGCTTTGATAACTGAATTCTGCCGTGGGAATCAATCTCAATTTGATTTGATTGAGAGAAGAAGATACGTTTCAACTGACGATTGTTGGCATCGAAGTCGCTGAGTTGTTCATATTGTTCAGCCATCTTCATGTAAGCATCTTGTGGATAAAGTTCGATGTTTCCATCAAAGCCGATTGTAGCAAAGACGATAGAGTCAGTAAAAGCACCTCTGTCTTTATTAGGCAAAGTAATGCGGCCTTTATCGTCTAAGTTATGAACCGACAATCCTAGGAACATCGCCAATCCACCTCCCCACGTGCCCTAATTCTACCATTTTTGAACACTTTTTCACACATTGTTTATTTTTCTTCCTTTTTTGCATTGACTTTTAAAGGCTAAAGCGCTAAAAATCTTAATATATTAGGTTTTTTGCTTATCTTTAATAGTGGGTGATTAGTGGGAAAATTTTAAGAAAAAGAATAAAAAAAGCGAGGTTTTTCCTCGCTATAAATTTAATTTGATTGTTTTTCCCTTTTTAGTGGGTAAAAGTGGGGAGATATCATTTCAAGTTTTTGAATGGGTTGTCTTGTTTATTCTCAGTTAAATTTTTATAGTCTTTCTCAAATTCATCCTCACTATAAACGACATATCCATCTCCCTCGACTTTTGTCAAAGGAACAGTGGAATAGACAGGAGGAATGGCATCATAGAACAAAGCCAAAAGAGTAGGCTTCAAATCGTATCTTCCATCTGAATCAGGCAAGATATCAGCCATTTCTGGATCACTAGATAAAGACAATTCACAATTTTCATCGATTGGATAATTCTTCAAAGTAAAATCGTGATCGTCCAATAAAGTAACTTCACCTTTCATAGTGATCTCGACCAACAGGAAATCAGCCATTGGCTTTACCATAGCTACAACTTCTAAGCAACCATTTTCTCCAAATCCTCTGACGCTAGGGCGGGGAGAACATTCTTCTTCGGTAGGCTTAAATGGGAAGTATTCCGTCTCATTATCACCTGTTCTCAACAATCTAGGATCGATATATAATCCATCAGACAATTTATGTCTAATCACATTTTTTTCTTTATTATTCATTATTAATTCTCCTAAGCGGCCAATTCCATAGGAAGCTTTGAAATCAAGGCATTGACAACATCATTGACAACAGCATTAATTTCATTGTCCTTCAAGGTGTGATCACCCTCCAAGGCCAAGGTTATTCCAATGGATTTCTTCAAATCACCTTCATAGTGATCGAAGAGAGTTACACTCTTCAATAAGCTCTTACCTGCTTTTTTAGCTAACAATTCGATATCGTGGTAAGAAACCTCACCATGAAGAATAAAGGACAAATCTCTAAAAACTGTAGGATGAATTCCATAAGGAAGGAACTTTGTACGACCAGTCTTAATTCCAAACAAAACACCTAAATCCAATTCACCTACCAAATATTCTTCATCGAACTTTCCAGGGTTCAAAGCTCCGAAAGTTCCAAGCAAGCTTTTACCGACCATGATGTCGGCACTCTTTCCAGGATGGAAACTAGAATTCTTGCTCTTTACAATACTATATCTATTCTTTTGAATTCCAAGATTTACTAATATAGCTTCTATGATTCCGCTCAAATCGTAGAAATCATAAGGTCTAGCTCCAAATCCTTCCTGATCTTGTTTATTTCCATGCAAAACAATTCCTAACAATCTTCTATGACCTATAGGTGAATCGATTGAAGAAATTTCAAAGAATCCGAAATCGCTCTTTTTATGGGAAAGATTATATTGAACAGTTTCAAGTAACGAAGGAATTAAATCCACTCTGACATATTCGTGATCGTTAGTAAGAGGATTTGAAATCTTATAACATGGAGTATTTTCAAAGACACGAATTTGATTTGCTTGTTCCTGACTTACCAAAGTAAAAGTCATAACACCATATAATCCATTAGAAATCAGCAAGTTTCTAATATTCCATTCACTTTCTTGTTCAAAGGAAAGCTTGCCTTGGGTCAAAGGCATTCCTTTCAACGAGAGTGAAACTCTATCAGCTGAATAAAATCTAAATATTTCCTCATCAATATCAGCTTGTTGTTTTAAATCCACACGCCACAAAGGTGAAATCAACTTGCCATCTTTATCTTTAGAAATGGAGTATGCAGTCAATACACGATCGACTTCCTCTTGAGTATAATCACTTCCAAGTCTATGGTTTGTCTTTTCCAAAGAATAATCGATTGGTGCAGGTAAAGACAACTCACCTTTAGTTGAAGTAGAGAAAGATTCGACGGTAGATTCTGGGAAAACTTTTAATAACAAGTCGAGCATGACAGACAATGATTCATCACTCATCAAAGGATTAACTCCTTTGGCAAACAAAAGAGAAGAAGGTGAAGATAGTCCAAGTCTTGCACAGGTGTGACGTATATTTGCATGATAGAATGAAGCAGCTTCAATCAAAATATCATTTGTATTCTCATCCACCATTACATCCTTTCCGCCCATAATTCCACCCAAACATAAAGGTTTACCTGAAGATGTGATTACCAAATCACCTTTCTTTAAATCGTATGTTTTATCATTCAAAGCGAGGAACTGACCTTCATAATCATCTCTGATTTCCAATGGATATGAAGAAATTTTAGAGCTGTCATAAATATGGAAAGGCTGACCAGTCAAAACCATTGCATAATTTCCAACATCTACCAAAGGATCTACACTTCCATAACCAGATAGAAGTAAATTATGAGCAATCTTCTGCGCAATTGTTTTGTCGAAGCCTTTCAAATGAACTTTAGCTAAGGAGAATTTCTTAGCAAAATCAGATGAAGTCAATGCTAGATTTTCTCTTTTCAAAGAAGAAATATCAAATTCATCGACACCTAAGTACTTCTCCCCAGTTAAAGCACTGACTTCCCTTGCAAAGCCGATCAAAGAAAGGGCGTCGGGTCTATTTGGCAAAACATTGACATCGAGCAAGGTATCTTTAAGACCCAAGTGTTCCAAAATCTCAGTATCACCAATCTTGAAGCTATCATCCAATTCATGAATTCCATCAGTTTCTTTAGAAGGAAGAAGATTGGCGGGAACACCGAGCTCAACTAATGAGCAGCACATTCCATTAGAAGGATAATTTCTTATGACACCAGCCTTGATAGTCTTTCCTAAACTGGGAAGGTCACATCCTGGTAAAGCGACGATGACTTTAATTCCTTCTCTTGCATTTGGGGCTCCACAAACTATATCCAAAACACCTATAGCACCACCACAATCAACTTTTAAAAGATGAAGGTGATCACTTTCAGGATGTTTTTGACATTCGATGATTTTACCTACAACCAATTTGGAAGCTTGAGTCATTTGACGGACTTCTTCTACTTCAAATCCAGCAAATGTCAATCTTTCAACTAATTTTTCACTAGTCCAAGAAGATAAATCGACTAATTGAGAAAGCAAATTATATGAGACCAGCATAAATTAATCCTCCTTAGAAAACTGCTTTAAGAAATCGACATCATCAGTATAGAACCTATGTATATCGTCGATTCCATATAAAAGCATTGCAACACGTTCAATTCCTACTCCGAATGCAAAGCCTTGATATTTGTCAGAATCTATTCCATTTAATCTGAACACATCCGGATTGACCATACCTGCACCTAATATTTCAATCCAACCCGAACCTTTGCATAAGCCACAACCTTTTCCATGGCATTCAAAGCATGACAAATCCACTTCAACACTAGGCTCAGTAAATGGGAAGAATGAAGGACGGAATCTAGCGGTGACTTTGGGACCGAATAGATACTGAAGAAGATCGGTCAAAGTTTTTTCGAGGTTTCCAAGATTGACATCTTCGCCGATGACCAATCCCTCTACTTGACCAAATTCATGAGAATGAGTAGCATCGTTATCTCTACGATATACTTTACCAGGGCAAATAACTTTCAACGGAAGTTTTAAATCTTTAGCCTGCATAACTCTAGCTTGAACAGGTGAAGTATGGGACCTCAACAGCATTCCTTCGGATATAAAGAATGAATCTTGCATATCTCTGGCAGGATGATCTTTTGGAATGTTTAGGCATTCGAAATTGAAATAATCAGTCTCTACTTCAGGTCCATCCTTTACCTCATATCCATATCCGACGAAGAAATCCTCAATCTTCTTCACTACTTTTTCAAAAGGATGCTCACTTCCTTTACCGTAAGAATGACCTGGAAGAGTGACATCGATAGTTTCCTTTTCTAGTCTTTCATTTAATTTTCTCTCTTCAATCAACTTTTTTTGCTCATCGAAAATAGATGCTAATTTTTCCTTGATTTCATTAATTCTTTGACCAAAAGCTTTCTTTTCCTCATTAGGAATATTCTTCATTTGAGCAAAAAGACTGGTCAAAGGTCCTTTCTTTCCAAGATATTTTGCCTTTGAATTCATCAATGAAGGCATATCTTTGCACGATGAAGCCTCATCTTTTGCTTCAGTCAAAATCTTTTCATTATCCAAGTTTTCCATATCTATTCCTCCAATTAATTGTTATCATCGCCTAGATTTAAGGAAGACAACAAATCCTGTGATAGTTTATCAGTGTCAACATCTTCACTCTTATCTTTCGGCTCTTTAACTTTTAATTCTTCATTTAATCTTTGAACTTCATATTCGGAAGCTTTTTCCTTTTGGGATAACTCAGCCAACGAAGAACAAAGTTCATCTTTTTCTTTCTTTAAGTTTTCTATCTCTTCTTTCAATGAATCGATAGCCGAATCGTTCGCCGAAGAAACATTTGTTAACTTTTCATTCAAAGAACGAATTTCTTCATCTTTTTCATTTAATTGATCATTTAATTTAGATATCTCATTTACTTTACTATCAAGAGTAGAGCTTGTCTTCTCCAAGGAGTCCGACTTCTCATCTACAATAGAATTTAGCCTTGCGATTTCAGTTTCAGAATCCTTGTTCTTATTAAGCAATTCTGCAATATTCTTATCCTTTTCAACAATGGATTTATTCAATTCATCCTTTGCATCAGAAAGAATTTGAATTTCATTTGTTGCTGAATTAATCTGGTCTTCATATGAAGAAATCTTGCCGTTCAATTCATTAAATTCATTATCTTTATCTGCCAAGTCATTTTTAAGTTTTTCATTTGAAGAAGTCAATTCGGAATTGATTTCATTCAAAGATGAAAGCTTTTCATTCAATTGATTGATTTGATTAGAAGACTCCTCAATCGTTGAATTCGATGTATTGCGTTCTTCATTCAAACGATTCAATGATTCTTCTAATTCAGAGATCTTCTTATTTGTTTCTTCTACCAGTTGTGAATTGTTTTGTTTCAAAGCTTCTATGGATGATTTCAATTCAGCTATTTCAGAATCCTTCTTTTCTATCAAAGCAACATTAGAAGAATTATTGTTGTTAAACTCAGCCTTGAAAGAAGCTAAGTCAGCTTCAAGTCCGGCCTTCTCATTATTTAAGGCTTCTAATTCAGAGATCTTCTTATTTGTTTCTTCTACCAGTTGTGAATTGTTTTGTTTCAAAGCTTCTATGGATGATTTCAATTCAGCTATTTCAGAATCCTTCTTTTCTAGAAGATCTACATTGGATGAATTGCTGTTGTCGAGATCGTTTTTGATGGAGGAAAGGTCTAGTTTAAGTTGATCATTTTCATTCTTCATCTCTGCTAATTTAGAATTCAGTAATTCCTTCTCTTTTTGAATCTCATCAAACTGATTCTTCAAAGAATCAAAGCTGTAATTCATGTTGGACAAATCAACATTTAAGCTAGAAATCCTATTTGAATATAAGCGTTCATTTCTTCTCTTCTCTAAGACGAGATTTCTATTCTTTTTCTCTAGATAATTCAATGTGCTTTGTTTCTGGTCAGCTTCTATCAAAAGCTCTTTCAACTGATTGGATAACAAATGATTTACGAAGCTCATCCTTTGCAGTTCTTTAACAGATGACAACCTATCTTTTTGACCCTCTTTGGAAAGATTGATATTGGCATTCTTCAAGCTTGTTGAAAGCAGAGTCAAATGCTCGTTTTCTTTATTCGAATCATCGAGTTTTGATTTCAAGGCTGGAACTTGAGCTTCTAATTCATCTTTGATTTTAATTAAATCGTCCAACTTATCAGCTTCATTTTTTCTCGATTCTTCGATTACATCCTTGGATTGCTCCAATTGAGACAAAGCTTTATCCTTCTCATCAAGTTTCTTCTCTAGTTCATCAATCTTTGCCAATTCTTTTTCCAAAGATTCAATTTTATCTTTAAGCTGGGGAATTTGTTCATTCTCTTGTTTCAAAGAAAAGACAACATCTTCCAAATGAGATTTATCTTCTCTTTGCTTATTTATCTCCTCATTCTTTTTGGATAAATCATCCTGAAGTTTTTTATTCTCTTCGACTAATTTTTCATCTTCAACACTTTCAACCACTTTAATTTCATTAGAGATGGATGAATCATTATTTTCAGATTTATCTACTAAAGGATTCGATGGTTTCTCATATGGCTCAGCAGTTGTTTCCTCAGTTATATTTTTATTAATAGGCTCATCTTCTTTAGATGAGTTAGATAAATCTTCTTTATTGTTATCTGATTGATTTTGCTCTTGTTGAACACTTTCTTCTTTATTAGACTCAACATCTTCATCGGATTTTAAATCTACAGAGCTATTGATCAACTTAGACATGAAATCAGGTAAAATCAAATCATCCTCATCATCCTTTTGATCAGGTTCAGGAAGAATTTCGGGAGACACGTCAGGAGCTAGTTCAACTTCGCCAGTTATCACTGCTTCATCTTCTTTCTTGTTGAAATGACATGCGACAACACCGACTGAAACTTCAGGATTTTGTTCTTCGCTAGTAGCTAATCCAAAGATAATATTGGCCTGGGTTCCACAAGCTTTCTTAATATAATTTACAGCTTCTTGAGTATCGCTCAAAGATAAATCGTTACCACCTGAAATATTCACAATTAAAGATTGAGCACCTTTAATCGAACATTCCAACAATGGAGAAGAAACTGCATTAATAGCTGCTTTCAAAGCCTTCTTTTCGCCTTTGGCAGAACCAAAGCTAATCAATGCAATTCCGGAGTTCTGCATAACAGATTTGACATCTGCGAAATCCAAATTGATAACACCGGAATTTTGAATGAGATCTGCGATAGTTTTAACGGCCAGCGATAAGACTGAGTCAGACTTTCTAAAAGCACCGTAAACACCTTGGTCTGCTTCTTTAAGGAACAATCTATCGTTAGGAACAACGATATATGAATCAACATTCTGTTTAAGTTTGTTGATTCCTTCAACAGCATTGTTATGACGGGACAATCCTTCAAAACTAAATGGCTTGGTGATGACTGCAACAGTCAACGCACCAGCTTCTTTTGCAGCCTTGGCAATGATTGGACTAGCACCTGTGCCCGTTCCACCACCCATTCCAGCGGCAAGGAATACCATATCAGCACCCTTTACGATTTGCTTAATCTCAGATAAAGATTGGGATGCCGCTATTTCACCCATTCTAGGTATACCACCGGCACCTCTACCTCTTTTCTCACCACTACCCAATAAAAGTTTGTTGGAGCACATGGATTGATTCAAAGCTTGGGCATCAGTATTCATAACCCAAAATTCCACATGTTCAATCTTATCTTTGATCATTTTGTTTACAGCATTACAACCAGCTCCACCGGCACCGATTACTATAATCTTGCAATGATCTTCGTAACTCTTAATATCTTTAGTAGATAAATCATGAGAATTGTTTATATTTTCAATCATTTTTCTGTCCTCCTTTTATTACTATTTGGAACCATTGACTGGGTCTCTAGCTAGGACTCTAGTCAAACTGTCGTTACTTCCAAGATAGGTATGCCTATCAGCCAGTAACAACCCACCTGCTAAATCCGTATAAGTCCTTAAGTGAGCTCCAATCAGATTGACCGGTAGATCAGCTGTCTTAATGCCCAACGTAGATTCACTATAATCGACTATACCATTTATTAGGCTTCCACTTCCGCTTAGAAGCATTACATTTGGTGCAACATATGATCCATTATTTGCACACTCATTTTTAATAACTTTATCAATCTTATCGAACAATTCTTTCAATCCGTTCTTTGCTTCTTCAATGAAGTCGATTTGACTAAACCCATTTTCAATTTTCATTGGAATAGGAATCGTAGGATCAACACCTATGGATTGAAGAAGATCGTCCGCCTTAGCCTTTGATATTTTTAAATCTGACGATATTTTATTTACGACATTTTGAATGCCATATGGAATATCTATCACTTTAGTGATGAACCCATTCTTCAAGAAAGCAAAGCCAGTAAAGCTATTCTCTAAATAAACATAAACCAAATTAGACAATCTATTCTTAGTACAAAAATTGACCATTTTTTTATAATAATAAAAAGCTGAAGCATATGTGGATATGTTCTTGAATGAAATATCAAATCCGGCTTTCCTCACCACATCAATAAATTGGTCGTATGTCGACCTTTTCATAAGTATTCCAGCAGAAGTGATGCTGAGGCAACGACAAGTCTTACCTAAATGAAAATCAAAATATGTCTTCTTATCCTCTTCTTCATTTTGACTTGAAGCATATTGATAAAACAATGGCACGATATCGATAGAATATGCGTCTTTATCATAGCTCAATGAATTGCCGAAGATATTTACACAGTTCTTCACATCGGTATAGTTGCAAGTGACATTGGATATATAAGTTCCCTTTTTATCGTTGATCAATGTACATCCTTCACAAGGCATGAGCAAGGCGACATTGTTGATATTTTGATTCATGTTCTTTGCTAATTCACCGACAGCCTTTTGAATAGCTTCAACAGCTCTATTTTGGTCGACCAATTGCCCATCGACTACCAAACCACTACATCCGATATCGACGGCGTTTGCGACATAAGGCATATTGTTCATTACATAACCAGCCATAGCTTTAACACCATCTGGATAAATACTAACTACGGTAGTAAATTTGAAGTCATTCATATTTCAAGCCTCCTTATTTTTCATATTTGATGGCACTATTTATTGTATAAACAAGCGTATACCAACCATCAACAACATTCAACGATTTATCTTTGAACTTGGAAACAAACTCATCTTTTTTCATCTTAAAGTCTGAAAACGATCCTTTTGTGAGTTTGTCGATTCCAAGAATGCGATTTTCATGAGAGAAATCAAACAATAAGTCTTTATCAACTCTTACTCTTAAATTCAAGTCAGGTTCACTTTCACTTTTCCAATAAAACAGATATGAACCAGAACTAGCATCATATCTAACACCTCTTAACCCTAAACTAGAATTAGGGTCATATTTTTCTAACAATTCCCAGGCATAAAATAAATTAGGTATAGAAGTTGAATGATTATCTCCTAAAGATGGATCATCCAAGAAAGGAACTAATTTGGATTTCTTGTCGGGGTAGTGATTTAAGATCCAATCTTCTTTCTCAGTGTTATCAGCACTAGAAACAGGATACAAATTGCCATCAGTTAGGTAGTTTTGTTCATCGATTGAAACGATAGGAAACAAATCAGCAAAACTGACTTTCAATGAAAAAGGAGTCTTAGTGACTACTGGTTCGATTTTGTCGCAAACAAAATCAGCATTTCTCAAATTCGAAGCTGCTTTTTTTACGTCTACAAAAGCAGAATAAGTGTCATCTGTAAGCCCAAGTCCACTAATTATGTCATTCCTACTGATCAGCGTAGTTCTATTCAGCATCTCATCACTTTCAGAGAAAACTTTTTGAGTTCCTTTCAAGTATGTTTCAACATGCAAAGAACGTACTTTAGCTTGAGGAATTGTCAAATAAACGATTAAGAAAACTATTGATGAACAGAAGAAAACACCGCTAATAATTTGTTTCCAAAGCAAATTTTTCTTAATTCTTTTAACTTCGGCAACTCCATCGAAAGACTCCATCAAAAAAGCCTCCTAAGATACTTTTAATATTATATATTAAAAGAGATAATTTCTTAGAGGTTTTATATATTATTTGCTAGCCTTTAGAAGCTTCTTTGCTCCATCCAAAGAATTGTTAATTGAGCGATAGTAAGACATGAATAATTTCCCACTTTTTTTCAAAATAGTTTTAGCATTCTCATCTATTCCCCTCATTCCACCGACAAAAAAGAATAAGCTCCTCCAAGGATGTGCGAAAATATCGCTGACAGTGTCACCATAAAGACCTTGAAGAAAATCAAATATGACATCCAAAGTCATCTTTATTTCATCGACTTGCATATCTTCAAAAATTGATATAGTCCATCTTTTTACTGTGTAGGAAATAGGGTCGAAGTTTCCTCTCACAAAGTCAGTTCCCTGAATTTTCCAAAGATAGACATCATGTTGAAACACTATCAAGCCTTTGGAGTCGACTGGTTGAACGGAGAAAGGAGAGTACAAAATCATACCGACTACAGATTGGTTTGGGGCTAATGAGACAACCTTGTCTTGAATGCTTTCAAATTCACCCTTGAGCAAAACATCCTTTCTAAATCCAGGACCATCAATAATATAAGCCTTAATAAATCTTTCTTCTCTCAATGACTTAGGAAGATTTAAAGCGACATAAGAAGCTAAATTTCCACCTTTTGAATGACCACCGAAAATAAATCCTTTTCCTTGAAAGTGATTCATGCTTTCTTTGACATACTTCATGGCATCATTATGAGAAGGAATACTACCTAGAACACCTAAATCAAAGTCTTCTTTCCAGCCATTAAAAGTAGCATCAGTACCCCTAAAACTAACAAAAGCAACTTTAGGATTTACAATGATAGTACAGGCTGCAAACTGTTCAGCCTTTCTCAATGAAAAATGAGAGTGAAATCCACAGATGGACATATTCATATATCGTGGACTACGCATCATAATCTTGAGGAGATCCATATCTTTCTTCTCATAGGTTCCAAGTTTTACTCCATTTACGACTTTAAGCATTCTAATTCCTAATTCATGAACTGAGATATGCTTATCAAACCTAGCTTGAACATAGCTTTCCAATGGAAGATAGGAAATTCTACAAAGGACTACTGCATCGACATTGTTGAAAGGATGATGAGAACTAATCTTATTACAGCCCTGACTTTTTACGTATCCAAATAAATCAGTGACTTTTTCTTTCTTCTCTTTTTTCACTTCAATATTCTTGGCTTTCGTTTTTCTCATACTTCCACCCCTTTCAATCCCATGATTTATATTGTATCAAAATTTAAAGTGTAAGACTAATATAAAGGTAAGGCTTTATCAACCTTGAAAGAATAGGTTACAGTGTTTCTAAATTCATCTTTTACCATTTCACCTATCAACAAAATATCATTACAATCATTCGAGTCTAAGAAATTTGATCCGTTGAAAAAGACTATCTTTCTTTTTTCCTTATAAGCTCCATCATTCAAAGGCAATAGAATATGTTTCTTCCTTAATCCAGAAGCTAAAAATTCTCTTTTGATTCTCAATCCAAGCCGTGGCTTTTCAAATCCGATACCAAATGGCTCTAAACTTTCAAATGCATTAAAAGCTTCCATTCCTATATCTTCAAAAGAGATTTCCATATATGGATTATTTATTTCTTTAGGCTGAATTCCATCCAATAACAAAGTTAATTTAGAAATGATTTCATCTTTGTTATTTCTATCAAAAGAGAATCCACAAGCTTGTGCGTGCCCACCATGGTCTTTTAATAAACACCTTATTTCAAGATCATCTATTATTTTATCCAAGGAATATTCTTCAGTCGATCTAAATGAAGCGATAACATCATTTTCATCGCATTTAGATTTGCATAATACCAATATAGGTCTTTTCAAATTATGGGTGTCCATCAATCTATTAGCCAATAATCCAGACAATCCAGAAGGACAGACATCATTGTCGGATAAATCCATCAAATACATGCTATTCAAGTCTTTCAATTCACCTTTATTCATCACATCTTGAACAATGATTTTCTTTTGAATAGATACATGGTCGATATAATCTAAAATATCAGCACCATTATGCGTAGTATCTCCTTCGAGGTAGTAAACACCGATATTAGTCGCATTTCCACCTTTCACTCTAGCGATGGAATTTAGTTTTGAATTGATAGAGAAATTTATATCATGATAAGTAAAGACATTTCTATCAAGAAATTTATCGACCAACCTAGCTATGTTTGAATAGCCCTGATGAAATGGATCCAATTGACTTTTAACGCCCTTATTTAAATAAATCAAACCCAATTTAGCCAATGCAAGATTAGATTTGACATTCAATGACATGCAGTCTGAAAAAACAGCCAAAGAAGCTAATGTAAAGAAATAATTAACTGCTTCCATTCTATCTACATATCGTTTCAAATTTAGGCTATCATCCATCAAGATTCTTTCCATAACAACTAAAGCCAAACAAGCAGCTGATACATCGTTCCTATGGTAGATCAGACAATTATCGGTTCCAAAAGGAGGATATGAATTTTTTTGCTCTTCATGATGATCCAAAACTAATACTTTGACATCATGATCTAACAAAAATTGAATTTCTTTCTTTTTGGTTATACCGTTATCAACTGCAATAATTCTCTTATAACCAGCCTTTATCATCTTATCCAAAATAGAAATGTTCAGGCCATATCCTGTGTCATATCTGGAAGGAATATAAAAGCCGACGTTTTTCAATCCTGATAACTTAAGTCCTAAATGTATGATAGTAGTAGAAGTAAGTCCATCAACATCATAATCACCATATACAGCAATCTTATCATTAGCTTTGATTCCATCAGCTATAAATTTAACTGCTTTGTCAAAATCATTAAACGATGATGCAATCGCACCTTCTTCAGGGTATTTAGTCAAACAAAGTACATCTTCCTTCTTGGGTGTTTGACTTCTCTCCAAAAGCTCTTCCTCGTCAATTCCAAGATAATCCACCAATTTCTTTATAAAAGATTGCATCATAACCTTCTTTCAAAAAAAGCCAGTATTCACTGGCTTTTATAAATTACCAATTCTTATAATCGTTGACTCCAGGAACGATTGTTTCTTTGGCTTCGTCTGGGTCAGCTTCAATAATCTTCTTAGGCTTGCTGGCTTTCTTTTTCTTTTGATTTTGTATTTTTTCTTCAGCACCAGTGAAATGAATATGAGTTCTAAGGAACAAATATAGATAAGGAGTGAAGAAATATGACAAACCGATTCCTATCAATGATACTAAGACCATTCCTACAAACATAGGTAAGCAACTGGTTCCCATCAAGGCCATTCCAAAGACACTGAAGGAAAGAACAACAACAATGAGACTTAACGAAATAGCTTGATTTTCTTTGACACTCAAAGAACCTATAACAAATCTCTGATTAATATCTTTTGTCTTTTTCAACTTGAGAGAACGTAGATATTCACTATTCTTTTCAAAGAAGAAGATATTGAATATTCCAAGAATCATAGATCCGACCACCACTCCGAAAGCAGTGAAGGCTGAGAAGGCGATTCCACATACACTCATCAAAGCAAGGACAAATACGACAGACGCAGCACTGAACGACAATTCGCAAATAAAGGCACAAAGACCAAAGCGAATAAATACATATAAAGCTAAGATAAACACACCAAGGGCTAATCCGGCGAAGAACCAAGATTCATAATAAGCGACAGCGGAAGATTTAGAAACACCTGCAGTCAATCTATAGCCTTTAGAATATTTGTTCTTCAAGGTAGTATTGGCAAATCCTTTGGCAGCAGTCATATTTGTCTGAGAATCAGAAGTAGTAACTGTGCTATTGGTTGTCAAGGTATCCATAGCTTGCTTCAAAGCAGTCAAGGACGAAGAATCCGAAGGCTCTTTATCCAAAACGAATGAAGCATAGACAACACTGAATTCACCCTTTCCTGCCAAGACCTGAGCATCGTTTTGAAGTGTCACTATTTGGAATTCACCATTTTCTAATGAAAATTCAAGTCCGACAGTATCCAAATAAGTATCGACATAGTTCTCATCGATGGCAATGTCCTTTTGTTCCAAATAAGTTTTGGCGACATTACCAAAGGCTCTTTCAGAATGCAAATATTTGACAACATTTTCACCAGTATTAGTAGTAAAATCAATCTTTCCTTGCTGGTTGTCTCCTAAATAACCAGTAGCGGTTGTCATGATATCAATGCGGTACTCACTCTTGTAATTACCGGCTCTAGCAAACATCTCATCGCCACCTTTGATGCCACCCATGACACCGAGACCGACAACACCTAATAAAGCCAAAGAAGATAGAACTATTGTTCCAACCATAGTCCTCTTCTTCTCTTTCTTGGTAGGAGCATTCTCTTCACGTTTAGGAAGTGCAGATTCTGAATCAACAACATAGACAGGTGTATTGTTATTCTTAGTCTTATATCCAAAAATTCCATAATTCTTCTTAGGATTCTCAGCAAGACCAGTAGTCAACCAATATAACATCCACTTTGTAAAGTAGTTGGTGATCAAGAAAGCCAATACTGAGCCGATAGTGATGACACCAGTTGCAACCTGAGTCATATCCTTAGTCAAGAAGAATGTAGAGATTGCGGCAAGGAATGTTCCGGCGCAGATATCCACAGTCAACAAGTAAGACTTGTGATAGCCTTCTTTGTTAGCCTTAACCAAATCACGTCCTTTAGACAACTCGTCTTTGACACGTTGGAAGTAATTGATATTGATGATGACACCTAACAAAGTAGACAAAACCAATCCGATAACAGCAGCAGGGCTGAATTCAAATCCAAGAGCAGAGAAGACAAGAACATTCAAAGCTAATGAGGTGGAATTTGAAATGAACGATACAACACCAGACCAACCATAGACACAAATCATCACTACGAAAATAACAACATAAGCTACAACAAATCCAATAATTGTATAAAGCAATGCATTCTCGCCTAATCTTGGTGAAACTGAAGTATCAGAATAGGCTAAGCTTATATCAAAGCCATAATCTTCAGCATTGATAGCAGCAACATATGCTTTAGCGGAAGAAATTGTCCATTCGTGAGAAGTGTTGTCGGCATCTTTATACGAGGTCATCTTGATTGAAGTATCATCTGTAGAGAAGGCCGAATCTGTAGAGTCGCGGAACAAGATTTTAGATTTCACTACTCTATCACTAGCGACATCCTTGTCGGAAGGATAAGCCTTGGCATATGTATCTGTACCTGCTATATAGTTTCTCCAGATGAACATTTGCTTCTGGAGAGAGGAATCTTTGACACCTTCAGCCTCTTTAACGAATCCGTCCCAAGTCGATTTGTCTTTTACATGAAGCAAAACATAAGGCTTTCCTTCATCATATTTAACCTCAGCTGGAGTTGAGCTTGCAAAGAAATCAGTACCAGTATGATAATGGTTTTCAGCATCTGTGACAGTCAAAGTGCCAGTGCTAGAAATCAAAAGCTTAATATTTTCCAACTCTGAAGAAGATGTTTGGGTCAATGTGACACGAAGACGTTGATAATTATCACCATCTGTATTTCCTTCAGAATCGATTTGAGGATAGTCAGAGCTATAAGATGGATCGTCAGGATTCATCAAAGTGACTTCTGCACCTCTAACACCCGCAGCATTGAGTCTTTCCATTACCATATTGTCAATGTCAATATCGGTAAGATCTTTAGCAGTTTGAGAACTAGAAGAGTCATCAGAAGTTACATCAGCTCTTTTTGTGATGTCATAGACGAGTGTGATGCCTTGACCAAAATCATTCGATAAGTTGACCATGTTCTTGATAGGCTGAGCCAAGAACAAAATTGATAATACTAATGTCACCACCATAGTGACGAATGCAAAGATACGTCTTTTCATGCAAAACCTCCTTAAAGAGACAACAAAAAAGCTTCTTACGAAATAATCCAAAGTACTATACAAATTAAGAATAAATCAATCAACCTATTATACTTTGGTATGTTTTCATTCCTGCTTTCCAAGGTGTTGGTAAGCTAATTTAGTAGGCACACGACCCCTAGCTGTTCTGTCGATAAGACCCGATTGAATCAGGTAAGGTTCATAAACATCCAATATATTTTGAGCATCTTCTCCCACAGCGGCCGCAATAGAATTGACGCCAACAGGTTTTCCGCTAAATCTATCGATCATAGTTTCCAATATTTTTCTATCAGAATCATCCAAGCCCAATCCATCAATTCCAAGAGCGTCCATAGTGGATAAAACTAGAGGTAAATCGATTTTCGACTTTTTTTGAAAAGACGCAAAATCGCGAACTCTACGATAGAATCTATTGGCGATTCTCGGTGTTCCACGACTTCTAGATGCAATCGCATTAGAAGCGTCTTGGGTCAAAGGCATATGATAAACCTTGGAGGTCCTTTGAATAATTTCAGACAACTCCTGAATAGAATAAAAATTCAATTTAGCTACAATCCCAAATCTATCTCTCAAAGGCTCGGATAAATCTCCAGGTTTAGTAGTAGCACCAATCAAAGTAAATGGTTTTAAGGTGACATCTATAGATCTAGCGTCAGCATCTCTTCCAACCACGACGGAAATGGTAAAGTCTTCCATCGCAGAATATAAGATTTCTTCGACAGTTTTAGGCATTCTGTGAATCTCATCTATAAAAAGAACATCGCCCGCTTGAAGACTCGAAAGAATGCTGGCCAAATCGCCGACTCTAGCCAGTGCAGCACCAGATGTCATTCTAATATTTGCACCTAATTCATTGGCGATTACATGGGCCAGTGTCGTCTTTCCTAATCCCGGAGGTCCATATAGCAAAACATGGTCCAAGGATTCACTTCTCTCCAAAGCCGCTTTGATAAAAATAGATAATGTCTTCTTAGCCTCTGTTTGACCGAGATAATCGTTCAACTTCAAAGGCCTGAGGGAAATTTCTTCCTCATCTTCCTTTTCCTCATCCTTTAAATCGTGAACGATGCTCTCTCTTTCAAGCATTTAGACTATCCTCTTTTACTAAGTAAAATCAAAGCCTTCTTCAAATAATCCTCAGTCGATAAACCACGATCTGGAATTTTAGTCATCACTTCGTCGATTTCTTCTTTTCTAAAGCCCATATTTTTCAAGCCGATAACAGCATCATCCAAATTCTTATCACCGGAACCCACTCCAGTTCCATAAGTCAACTTGCCTTTCAAATCCAAGACTATCTGTTTAGCAGTCTTTGGTCCAATGTTCGGCAAATGTGACAAAAAGACAACATCCGATGAATCGATTGCTTCTTTTACACGGCTAGAAGAAGAGCCACCCAAAATTGACATTGCACTCTTGGGTCCAACACCTTTTACCGAGATGAGCTTAATATACAAGGCTTTTTCTTCAAAAGTTTTAAATCCAATCAAATACTGTTCATCTTCCCTAGAATAAAAAGCAGTATAAATTCTAATAGTATCACCGATATTGTAATCTTCCGGATGGGAAACCAATACTTCATATCCAACTCCATTGCATTCGACGACTATAGAATCCTTTCCATGAATAGTTACAGTTCCGTGCAAATAGTAATACATTTTCCATCCTCCATTACATAATATAAACCATAAAAGACCTTAAAAGATCAAAAATTAAGCAGAATATGTAAATTCGAAATCCTTCAATATAATAGTTGCACCGTCTTCAATATTCATCTCATGCAACTTCTTATCTACACCAGATTTTTCAAGGAAAACTAAAATTCTCGTCATAGCATCATCACCTCTCAAAGAGAGCATAGAGAACTTATTGACGATAGTTTCACCTTCGATTCTATAAACACCAGGTTCAAGTTTGACAACTGTGAAAGGCACTGTTTCTTTATCTTCTGGCTTAAGAGTGTAGACCTTCTCCTTGTTGGGAAGATAGGATTCGGACAATGGAAATATAGGTGTGACTTTCAAAGTCTCAAACACTTCTCTGAGAACAGGCTTTAAGCCATCGCCTTCCAAGGTAGAAGTCACAAAAATCTTATATTTGTCTCCAGCTTTCTTCTTGAATTCATCTACTTTAGTCATATCTCCGTTCAATAGATCAACTTTGTTCAAAACAACGATCATCGGTCTATTTATCAATCCTAACGAATAGTCCTTCAATTCATCATTGATTTTTACAAAATTGTCAAAAGCTTCATCGTTTGAAATATCGACTACATGAAGGATAACTCTGCATCTTTCGATATGCCTCAAAAACGAAATTCCAAGTCCTTTTCCTAAATGAGCACCTTCGATAAGACCAGGAAGATCAGCCATGACAAAAGTCTCGTCGTTTCCTAAATCGACAACGCCCAATTGAGGTTCCAATGTGGTGAATTGATAATTGGCTACTTTAGCGTGAGCATTGGTCACCTTTCCAAGAAATGTGGATTTTCCAGCGTTAGGAAGTCCCACTAAACCACAATCGGCCAATAATCTCATTTCAAAATAAAGTTCGACTTTTTTACCAGGAGCACCATTCTCAGCAAACTTAGGGGCTTTTCTAACAGGGTTGGCATAACAGCTATTTCCTTTACCACCACGTCCACCTTCGCATGCCAAATAAGAGTCACCATCATGTGAAAGATCAGCTAAAAGGTTTCCTTCCATATCCTTGACGACAGTACCAACTGGAACAGGTAAAATGACATCAGGTGCATATTTACCATACATGTTTTTTTCATGACCATTTTCACCATTAGGGGCTTTGATAGTTTTACCGAAACGATAAGCAGTCAAAGTATTATATCCGGTTTGAGCCTTGATATAGATACTTCCGCCCTTGCCTCCGTTTCCACCGGCAGGGCCACCCATAGCTTTACCTTTTTCATGTAAAAATGCGACTTTTCCATCGCCACCTTTTCCAGAGATAAGGGTTACTTTAACACGATCAATCATATAAAAACCTCCATTAAAGAAAATGAGGCCTAATCGGCCCCATTATTCAGCATCTTAAAAAATGTGATAAGCCTTAAGAGACTTAGGCCTTGTCAGCAGAAACTGCAGGATAGACAGAAACTCTAGTTCTGTTCTTTCCAACACGCTCATACTTGACAACACCAGGAATCATTGCAAACAATGTGTCATCATGACCACGTTTTACATTTGTTCCAGGATGAATCTTAGTTCCACGTTGACGATAAATGACGGCACCAGCATTGCAGGTTTGTCCATCGGCAACTTTAGCTCCGAGACGTCTTCCAGCGGAATCTCTTCCGTTCTTAGTAGAGCTGACTCCCTTCTTAGAAGCGAACAGCTGGATATCAAACTTCAATTTCATTTTGTTTCCTCCTTGAGCCGGACATAATCCGGATAGTTCTTCGACAACTCCTTCAATTCTCTCACTATTACTTCAAGTACGACTTTGTCATGGTCACTTCTTTCGCCTTTTATGACTAATTGAGAGTCACCTTTTTTCATCTTAAGTTCATACCCATTAGGATCATCCAGACATATCAATCCACCCTGCCAAACTGATGAAACAGCAGCACAATAAATATCGTATCCTTCTATATCATAACCAGCATGACCTTTGAGACTAATCTTTGAAAGTCTATTCAAAGTATAACTGATGAGAACTTCAATCAACGCATCAACTCCTTATAATTGGATAGACTTGATGGTTACCTTAGTGTAAGGTTGACGATGACCAGTCTTCTTACGATAGTTAGTCTTAGAACGATACTTGAAGACGATAACCTTCTTGTTCTTGTCTTGCTTGACAATAGTTGCTGAGACTTTTGCTCCATCGACATAAGGTGTACCAATCTTGGTGTTATCGCCATCGACTACGGCCATAACCTTGTCGAATACGAAATCGCTGCCGACTTCGCCATCCAACTTTTCAACTAAGACTGTCTCACCTTCAGAAACTTTCAATTGTTTTCCGCCGGTTTCAATTACTGCGTACATTTTTAAAATGTCCTCCTATAAATCTTTTCACTTAGACTCATTCATGGCGGTTTACTATTTAAAGTAATTAAAATTTACCGTAGTAAAATGGTTGCAGTCAGTGAAGGACTACAGCACAAAAGAATATACTATCTTTAGTCTTCAACTTCAAGAAGAAAATACTTCATTTGGAAAGATTTTTTTGTTTTTTGACCATAAAAAGAGAACAGTTTGTCATTTATTTCCTTTGAACGATATTTTCTTCTTTCTAAAAGAATCTTCAATATGTTTATAATTTAAATCAGATTGAGATTTTGAATTGTACTTATTGATCAATTCAATAATTTTTTCTCCATCATCGATGAAATTTTGATAATTATCATTCTTTCTTTTCATCAATAGTAAATCTGCATTCAATTCATTCATCTGATATTTCATAGATGAAGTGGCAGGACCAAATTCATCGACAGGTTCGACTTTATTGTCTTCGAGATTCTTAAGTTTTTCGGTCAATTCTACAATTTCCTTTGAAGACTCCTCCATCTCTTGTTTGTTGTTGTTGAACAACCTATCAAATTCATCAATCTTATCCTTTAAATCATCACAAGATATACAAATATCTCTAAATGAAATGAATTTTCTACCTTTTAATTGTTCATTCATAGATTGTCTTATTTGTTCAATCTTATTTTGATTGCTAATTATTTGTTCGTTATACTCCTTCAATTTATTCTCAATTCTAGGAATACTAATATTGCGAAGTTCTATGCCTTTCTTTGCTAATTCTATCTTTGAAATCTGATCAGCAATTATAGAACCTTGCCTTCTATATTCCTCCCTTTCCTTAGTCAGTTTAGACAATACATTAGGATATAGAGACCTGACAGAATTAAAATCTTTAGCACCGTATGGTTTTAAGATTTCGACACAAATTTTCTGGGCATCATTCCTAGAGGAATTAGCTTCATTCATCTGTTTCTTATAACTTTCGACTTCCTCTCTTTTTGCATTGACCAAAGATGTATCAGCTTTATTAGAAATAAGAGTATCTAATTCTTCTTCAGCTTCATACATTTTGCCCTCATAATACTCTGCTTCTTCAGCTTGATCATCTATTGCAACTAATGATTGACCAATCAAATTTAATTTTTCTATAGCTTCACCTAATGAATCATATTGTTTTTCTAAGCTTTTATAAGATTCATCTAAATCCTTAGGCATTCTATCCAAGAAAGTCTCATTATTCTTAGCTACTGTATTTAAACTTTTCTGTTGATTTACTAAATCTTGGACCTTTTCTTTAATTACTTTGATTTCTTCATTCAAAGAATCGATTTCTTTATTTCCTTCATCATGTTTGAAATAAAAAGGTTTTTCTGCCTCTAGAGTTTTTAATTCTTCTATATCTTTTTTATGTTCATCAATTTGTTTAGTTAATGATTCGACTTGTTCTTTAGATGAGGAATAATTCTTCCTCTTTAAATTTAAAAGGTTTTTTACTGAGGTATATTCTTTTACATAATTTTCATACTTTTCCTTAGCATCGATTTTAGTCTTCAAACCATCCACCTTGTCCTTATAAGAATTAAATTGCTTCAAATTGTTAGCTAAATCCTTAGTATAAAGAGGAACAATAGATTTTATAAAAGCAGAAATTTCATCTAAAGAGGAACTTTCATCGATTGAATTCTTAGAAACTGATTCTTGATAAAAATCATCAGAATCACATCTCAATTTTTGAAATAGATCAAATATGGCCTTTCTATCATTAAAGGCTTCTTTTAATTTATTTTCTGATAATTTAGTAAATTCAACCCATTCGTCATAGTAATTATCTGAATTTTTGCATAACCAATTCAAATTATTGGACCCATCAAAATAAACTGATTCATCCAATAATTTCTCTATTTTTTTTGTATCAGTTTCTATAGGTACGCCATTACTTTCTGAAAACAAAAGAAAATCGCCTTTAGATTCTTCAAAGCAACGAATCAATAAAACATTTTTATTATTGAATACACCACAGAGGCATATTTTCATCTTATTATCATCTATATTATTACCAAAGAAAGCAAAATTTAATGCTTTTGTAAAAAAGCTTTGCTTTTTCTTAGACCAAGAAGAATCGAACTTGTCTTTAAAAAATACTTCTTCACCTTCTAAAAAGCAATCGAATCCATATAACTTTATGCTATTAAAAACAACCATACCCCATACCTTCTTCCAAAAATAAATAATATCAAATTTGATATAACAAATAAATGTATTAAAAAAGCCTTTTTCAATCAAGAAAAAGGTTTATAAACAAAAAAAGCGGCAGCGCGCTGCCTTCGCCCGACGGGC
>UMAO01039206.1_pt1 | contig 137290 bp, 142 predicted proteins | sample 1963741 | NCBI WGS metagenome assembly UMAO01 (sample SAMEA4835919, study PRJEB28245) | human gut metagenome | biome: gut microbiome; material: fecal sample | place: Denmark | collected 2008
AAATTTTATTATTTTTGAGAAAAAAATCAATTTTCATGAGATATATTTTTTTATGCTCTTATAAATAACTAGTATGTTTAAAATTTATAGTAACAAAAAGTATACCATTTTATATCATGATATACTTTTAATTATTAACATCATTCACCAAATATTTCATTTTTAAAATGATTGTTTTGCCGAAAATTTCAAAATGCTAAAAACTTATTTTACAAGATTTTATTGCAAGAGTATTTAATTTCAAATTTTAATTTGATAATTTCTCATTCTTTCTTTTTAATCTTCTTTCATAATATAATTTCCTAGTAACCACGCATGACTCTGATACGTTAAACATTTCAGCAACCAATTTAGTATCACAATCACCAACCACATATTTTGTTGAGACTAATAATTGAGCTGCAAATTCATCAGCTTGCCATTCTGGGTCTTCAAAACTAGGACAATTTTCAACCTCTTCAAATTCAAATCCTAATACCTGGCATTGAAAATAATGAAATAGTTCATGTGCTAATGTAAAATTGGCTCTATATTCATGTTTTTCCAACTCCTCTAAAACTGATTCTTTTACATAAATAAAATTATCAGCAGGATTATATTTAGCAGGAGTATCATCTTCAAATAATGAATCATCATCCTCTAAATATTGAATTGTAAGTAATCCATCAACATGAAATTTTTCCATTACCTCTAAAACTGGAAAAAAAGAATTAGATGGAATACCCAATTCTTTTCTTAAGTTATTAGCATAATTCTCAATTTCAACAATTTTTAACGGATTAGTTTTTTTCATCTAATAATGCTTCCTTTAACTTTCTTAATAAATCTTCATCAGCTGTTTTTATCTTCCTTGCAAACATTAATGAAACATCTTTTTGGGCTTCATTCATTGCAGCAAGTTCGATAGGGACCCTTTCATTAGCCTCATAAATACTGTTTTCCAGTTCGACTTCTTGTTCTTCTGTTAAATTATAAATACCTTTAATCTTTTCAACATATTCTAAAGGAATTTGTTTTCTTCCAACTTCCATCGCTGATAAAAAAGCAGATGAAATACCTAATTTAATGGCCATCTGTCTTAATGAATCGTTTTCTTGCTCTCTAATATTTCTAATACATTTTCCAAACTTACTAATCATAACATTTTTTTCTCATTTCTTTTAACTTTTAAACACTAAACTATCAAACATCTCAATTTTATTATACATAAATGATTCAATTTTGAAACTATTATTTTTAAATTTTAGACCAATCTGGTGTATCAATTTCTTGGATTTTTATTATCTCATCTACACACTCATTTAAAGAATCTGAATATTTATAATACTCATCTACTAAAATAACATCTTTAACAGACCATTTGTAACAACTATAACTAAATTCTAAGTAGAAATAAAAATCAAAAGTTTCATTATGTAAATTTAAACTAACAATGCCATTTTCTTCTTTCAATAAATAGACCTTAGAAGCTCTGAAATCTATTAATCCTTCTAAATTTATTTTATTGATTTTTATTCCATTATAGATAACATCTAATATAGCTAAATGTTCATCATCTTCCAATATTCCAAAATCATCCATATATTTCACTAAATTAAATCTTATGTGAATACTATCATTTAAAAATTTCATATTAACTACTGACATATCATGGAAATTTGTTGGATCTGGATACTCATTCAATTTTAATTCAGCCTTTTCGTATTTACTCATGTTGCACTCCTACTTGAAATCATATTTTTTATCTAATGGTGCTAAATGTGATTCTCTTGAACCATCAGCGCAAATCTTACCATAACGATTTCTATACTTTTCACTTTCAGGAGTTTTTCTATTTTCCTTAATAGTAAAAGCTTTCCACCAATGATAATGTTCATCAGCTATTGTGCCTCTTTTGGTTGAGGCTTTACAATGATAATCAACAACTTGTCCACTAGATTTTCTCTGAAATGTTCTGTGTGTTCCAGTTTTTGTGTATATTTGTTTATTTTATTGTATCTAATTCATCAGCTGTCACCAATTTAATAGGTAACCATTCAACACTATCACAATAAAAGATAAAATCTACACTCTCACTGAAATTAATATTAATTGATAAAAGGTATTTATCTTCGACAATTTTAAAACATAAAATATCTTTTAATAATAAATCTGACTTTTCAGTATAATTACTTTCAATCATCTCATATTTATGACAAATCACATCATATATATAAAATTTCTCTGCAAATTCTGATTTAACACCTAATTTTTCTTCTACTCCGCAATTAATAGCAACTCTAAAAATTAAATCACTATCCTTAATAGTAAAACGGATAAATTCTGATTCATGTAATTCAAATAACAAATTTTGTCGTTTTAACATTTCTTTTTTCATTTTCATTACCTCTTATATGCTCCCTTAGGACAATCTCTATCAAGTGGTGCTAAATGATGTTGATCATCTCTTTTTGTACAAGGTCGACCATATCTATCAAGATATTCTGTGGTTAACTTATGACATGCTTTTGTTGGTGCATGATTAGACCAATGATAATGATCAATTTGTATTTCATTTTCCGGGTCAAATCTTACTACTTGGCCAGATGATTTTCTTCTAAAATGTTTTATACCACTTTTATTCTTACTAGAAGTAATATCAATCCATCCTTTACGATTTAAAGTATTAGGATCTTTAGGCAAATATGAACCATTATATACACCTTTAGCCTTACACCAATTATTATATTGAACTTGTCGACATTCCTGTAATGTTTTAGGCTTATCAACATGAACATACTGTAAAGGCTTTTCAGTAAAATGATAGACAAAGCTTCTAGCAATTTTTTTTAAAATTCCCATAGTATCTTATCCTCCTTTCTTGAAATTTCAAAAAGAAAATGATAAGATACTATATGGAGATAGTTATCTATCACTTAAGGTTTGTTGGTTGCCGCCGACAAATCTTTTTTCTTTTCATTAATTATTATAGCAGAGTATAAGTTTTTTTGTCAACCAAAAAGGTATACATTTTATTTTCATTTATAAACATATCAGATTTTAGTATAAATCAATAAAAAAACTATAAATAGTGGAGTCTCGTCACTCAGTGCATCATTTATTTTCTATGAACATTTAACTTTTTATTTGTTTCTTATTTTATTACAAACTGAAAAAATATTATGGTTTCAACTGAAAGAATATTATTAAAAATAAAATTTAATTTATTTTGCTAAATATTCGCGTAAAATTTTTCCACAAAATGACAACCTTCATTATGAATTTTCAACTAATCTCAATCAAATGTTCTTTTAAGAATAAAATCATTACAATTATTTGATATGAAATATTTTATCAGTTTTTAATCTAATTTTAATATCATAGTATGATTGATGAAAAAATTCCTTCTAGGAAAAATCGATATTCTGGATGATCAATGGCATTTTTATATTCCTCTTTAATTATATTTTTTAACCATTCTTTCTTTTTATCTGTCATTTCATCATATCGTATAATTTTAATTAATCCATTTTTTTCAGCCTTCAATATTTCTTCATAAGCATCATCTACGAATTCCACATCATATACTTCAACAGTTTTTTTAGAAGTAATAGCATCTGGTATATTAATTTCAAAACCAGAATCAATAACCTTTTTTGCTTTATAAATATATCCAGAAACATTTTTATATGTATTTATCAAAGCATTTGGATAATATTCTTCTATATATAACTTACCATCTTTAGTAAAACCATAAGGTCCCCATTTTAAATAATTTCCTTCATGTTTGAATCCATTTTCTTTACAATATTTTTCAACTGCGTTAGAAAGGTACACTAAAACATTTTCCCTTTTCTTAGAAAAATAAATTAATGGCACATCATGGTTAGAAATTCTAGGCTCTAAAATAAAAATTCCATCCACTTGAGATGCATGATAATAAATGATGTTTTCCAATGTTAAATCATCCTCCTACTTTTTAAATGACAACACTTGTTAACTATTAACTACCAAAAAATTAATCAATTTTAACAATTAATATATCTTCTTTTCCTGCTGGTATTTCGCTTATTATTTTCCCTTTTGAAAATAATATGGCTCCACCTTTAGCTATTTCTTTTTCATCTTTGTCAATGCAATAAGAATTAACATATAACACGTCTGAATTAATTTTAGAGGCTTGTTCTAAATATTCATATTTGATTTCATTATTCCATTTTTCATAATTAAAATCAGTATATACCGGCCAAAAAATTATATCAGCATTCATTTTTTTAATCATATCAATATTCTCGTCATACCAAAGGTCGCCACACAATCCAACAGCTATTCTTTTATCCATATATGAAAAACTAGAAAACGAACTTCCTTCACAATATTCCTCTGTAGCATATGTTTCTTTCCATCCTTTAGAAACTCTTCTATATAAATTTACTATATTTCCTTCAGAATCTATTGTTAATTGCGAACTATATACCTTATTATCTTCTTTTTCAATGAATCCAAAACTAACTGCAATCTGATTATTTTTAGCTGTTTCTATAATTTCCCTAATGACATCTGAATAAATACTTAAAGGAATATATTTATCTTTTTCATAATCAAATGATAAAGAATCAAATCCTTGAAGAAATGCTTCACCAAACAAAACTATATCGACTTTATTTTTAAGATTATTTAATGTATCAATTATAACCATTTTATTATGATTAATATCTTTATTAACAAAGCCTAACGCTGCTAGAGCAATCCTCATATACATCACTTCCTATCCTCAAATAATTCTCTAGTTATTTTACTCTATGTTAAAATTTTCCATTAAACAACAGCATTCAGCTGAGTATTTCCATTAGATTCAGTTCTTTTCCAAAATATATAACTAATAACTAAGCTTATTTGTTGTTAATACATACAATTGCTCTACTGTACTTTTAGAAATGTTTTTTTCAAAATAAAACTAAACAAAATCATCATTTATTTTTGGTGCTTTTATAAGCAAAAAATGCTCAATTTGTTGCGTTTTTTTAATTCTTGTTACTTAGTAACCAACTAGTTTTTCTATTTAATTAAATGATATTCCTAACGCTTCAACTCCATTTTACAAGAACTTCAACGGTATATCACAAAACACAAAGTGATTTTTTTAATTTTAAGTTTCTTATTTTTTTAATCAACTAAGATATGCAACATATATACTATATTTCTCCCCAGTTAGTATATTCATCTTTTTGTCATAGCCATTAAGAAATTCTTTTTATTAATACCGATTGCTATTCTAAGCAAATGATTATAATATGCTACTAAAATACTATTTAGCAATATATTTTTGAAAATGATTTGTCAGAAATAGTCAATGATAATTTACCTTTTTCGATTAATGGATTAATATATTTATTTCTAAAATTCGTTTTATGTTTAAATTCAAATTTTTCCATTATTTCTCTTAATGATTTTGGAGTTTTACAGTAATTAAGAATAGATTTTAACAATTCAAGATTCTGGTCACTATCCTGGTCATTATTATAATTTGGCCTGTAAAAATTAACTCTAATTGCAGAATCCGTTTCTATAAACTCAGGTTCCTTTATTCCTGCTTCTTCACATAATAGAATAGAACGCTGTACTCCAGTTCCCCAGTTTTCAATAATATTTAAATATGAAAATATATTGACTATACAAGCATTTCTAGTTGAATATTCCAAAATAAATTTCCAAGTCAGCATTTTAGAAAGAGTCAATACAAGTAGCTTAAAAAGAAAACTATTGAAAGTTCTAAAACATCGAAATATTCATTTCATTTGTAGCCACACAAAATATGGAGGTTTTAATAGCAAAATATAATACATTAAAAGTATCAACCAAGAATCAAATTTTTAAAGTTCTTCCATTAATAAAAAATCATCTAACTTAATATGCTTCACTGTGCTTGTGGAAAAATCAATATTATCTGTTGTAATAATAATTTTTTGATTAGAATTATCAATATTAGAAAAGGCGCCAAATTCTCTTTGATACGCTTTTTCATCAACGACACTATAAGCCACTTGAATTAAAAATACTTTGTTATTTTTTGTTGCTATAAAATCTATTTCTTTTCCAGCGTTATCGTACAACTTAACATTATATCCCATATATAATAATTCGTTATATACTATATTTTCCAAATTATGATCAATGTCATATCTATTATTATTTACTCTTAAAGAATTAAAACATACATCTGCATTATAAATTTTACAATAATATGATAACTCTTTTTTTGCTTTAGTACTATATTGAGGTATTTCATCAATTATATAAGCTTCTTTTAAATATTCTAGATATTTAATTACAGTATTTAAAGAGATGTTTTCACACTGATTTTTTATATTCTTATGAATTGATCTTGATGAGTAAACTCGTGAATTATTCATCAAAATATAACTTACTATCTTTTTAAATGCAATAATTTTTTTTATATTATATCTTTTAATTAAATCATTAAATATTATAGTATTTTCTAAATCTTCTAAATATAATTTTGTTGATTCTACATCATTAAAATTAAATCTAGCTGGAAACCCACCCCATATAACATAATCCATTGGGGTGATTTCTCTATTAATTTCATTGCAAAATTCTAAAATTTCTTTATAACTAAAAGGTCTAATTCTAAATGATACAAAGCGACCACTCAATAGAGTTAGAATTTCACTTGATAACAGTTTAGAATTACTTCCTGTTATAAAAATAGAATTTTTAGAATCTAAGCGTAAATCTTTAACAGCTATTTGCCAATCATCAACCTCTTGAACTTCATCTAAAAATATATAACATTTGCCATCTTTTCTATTTTTGTTAACGTATTCAACTAATTCGACCGCATTCGAAGCTTTCATAAGATCATTTGTCTTTTCAAAATTTAAATAAATAATATTATTTGTTTTGCTCTTGATTTCTTCCATAATTGATTGAAGAATAACAGATTTGCCACATCTTCTAATGCCAACTAAAACTTTTATTAGATCGCTATCATAAAAATTTCTAATTTGTTTAATATATTTTTCTCTTTTAATCATTTTATCACCAATTCCATTATCATTTACCTATATTATACTGAACACTTTTTCAAAAATCAACATTTTGTTAAGTTTAAATGAACACTTTTTTATCATCGTAAAAAGTGTTCATTTAACATTTAGTGCCATAATAACTAAGGAATCTAAAAGAATTTAACATAATCATGAATCTATGTAATATTTTTTACCATTATTAAAAGATTAATTTATCAATATACGTTATTCATATTCTACGCAAGATTAAATAATTTCCCAATAACCAGTTTTATTTGATTCAACACGTCTAATTAATTTTTCATCAATTAATTTCTTAATTGCACGTTGAACTGTCATTTATGTTCTTTCAATCATTTTAGCAATCTGAGTTTTATTTATTCCTTTGTTATTTTTTATAATATCTAATACTAATGTGATAAATTTATGGATACATTTATCAGAACATTTTATTGATTATTTTATTATTGACATTAACAATATTAAATATCATCGTTCCTTATTTGTTCCTTATCTAGCTATTTTCGTTCCTTATTTGTTCCTTATTTTAATATAAGCATTAAAAATGTACTTTTAGCAAAAAATACTTATTATCAGACTGAATAAATATTTCCTAACAAAAAAATTAAAAAAACAGATTGAGATAATTTTAAAGAAAAGAATATAGTATCAATTAAACTAGTATTAAAATTATCAACTTGATCACTTTTATAATTATTATCATTTTCCAATAAGTTTAATGAACATAATATATCAAAATATTGACCTTCGATACTAATCTTTTTTAAATCAATCATTCTTTTTCTCCACAAAATTATTACTTTCAACACGTTTAATAACTTTTTTTTCAATTCGTTATATAAATAATTCATAAACCATTTTTTTACAGAAAAAAATCCAGAATCATAATAAATAGCTCCAACAATAGCTTCTAAATAAGAATCATGCTCTCTACAAAAAACTTGTTCATTATTAGGAACATTTTCATCGCAGTAAAAATGTTTATCATTATGTGCAAATTTTATAATTCCAGTATTCATTTCTACACTATGTAGAGTAGAATTATTTTCTAAATCTGTCTTTAACTCTGTTATTTCTCCCTTAAGTTGTGAAACATTAATATATAAAAAATCAGCAATAAGGCTTTTTTAAATCGCATCTCCAACCGTTGCTAAAGCATCATTTATATGATTATCATTTCCTAAAGATGTCGAATTCATTGCATGTTCTAATAAATTTAAATTTTTAAACTCATATTTTATTATTTTCTATAATTCCCGCATTCTTAATACTTTAGAATTTAATTCTACCAAATCAGAATCAGATTCCAAAAAAATAAATCTTGAATCAATATCTAATCCATTTTTGGAATTATATATATCATTACAAAATCCAGTCCTATATGATTCTGGGATTATTCGTTTATAAATATCTAATACTTCTACAAGAGTTTTTCCAGGAATATGATTATTGTATTCCTCTGGTCCTCTATATTTTCTATTCAACAGCATTTTATTATGAGCGACCGCATTTCTAAAAGAATTAATTGCGCCTTTTTCCTTTTTTAATAGGTCATAATCAATTCCATCAAACTCAACTTTTTTGTTCAATGATAATAGTTTTTCTAACGCTGTTTTAAAATCCATTGTAAGGAGATCTTCTTCTCTATATAACGAATTTTTTGCAATCATTGATTTAAATAACTCTTCCAAAACGACAATATATTTAAAAGAATTATATAATATTCTTTTATCATACTTCATATAATTAGTTATATTTTTCCATTCAAGAGGTATCTTATTTGATTTCAAAAATTCTATTAGTTTCTTGTAACGATATTCGCCTTTCAAAGTAGTCCATTTAATAATATCATCTTTATTTTCTTCATAATCAGTAATCAAATCTTTAAGCGCCATAGTTATTCACCTCTTCTTTAAAGATTCTACTAGAAGATATTATCTTAGGATCATTAGGATTTTTTTGTTTTTCAATTATTTTTCTAGGTAAAATATAATTTTCAATTAAGTCTTCTTTTTGTACTGGACTAAGTCGTTTAAATTTTTTATATGCTTCATTGTTCATAGATAATTCATTCCAAACATATCTATTAATTGTAGGATTTTCTTTAGTATTATCTCTTCTAATTATTTGATCATTATCAGGTAACGATTTAATTAAAACGAAATCAATTGAAAACTTTGCTTTTTTATTAATAAAAGTAATAGCTGTCGTAGAATTTTGTAAATCATATTTTTCTATATCACTATACTTCTTATTCAAATAATTAAAGAAGTCTTCTTTTATCATTGTAGCTTCAGTTTTTTTCTCAACATTCTTATCAAAATGCTTAATCTTTTTAGAATTCTTTGTTAATAAAAGCTGATAATCCAAATCAAAAAAACCGTTCTTATCTTTTAAAACAATATTCCATTTTGCTGAACCTACTAATCTTTCTGTAAACTTATATTGTTTACCAGTATTAAAATGTTCATGTAAATCTCTAATTATAGAGCGAGCTTGATCTAAAGAATTATTAATTTCTTTTTTATGAACACGTTTAATTTTTCCCATAAAAATCTCCTCCAAAACACTATATATTTATGTTAATCTACTAAAACTTAATCGTTTAACAATTCAACTGTTATTATAGCACATATTGTCTAAAATTTGGGGAGAAAATAACAAAAAAGCCGCAGGTTATGCGACTTATATCATATTAAAGTGTTCCATAGTTTCTATAATAGTTTTATATTGTGTTTCTTTAGGTTTTCTATTAACATTTTCTTGGTCAACCGTTCTAGAATCAGCACGCTTTTTTTAAAATAGTGCTATTTTTTTACTGAAGGATTTAACGTCAAAAGTGCGACTGTTTCTGTTGAGCTTGTATTTGGGAACATATCAACCGGTTGAATTGAATTAACCTGATAATTATTACTTAAAATAGCCAAATCCTTTACTAATGTTGCCGGATTACAAGATACATAAATAATTCTTTTAATTCCACTACCAGCAATCGTTTTAGCAACATATTCACCAAGTCCTAAACGAGGTGGATCACAAACTAAAACATCAACTGCCTCTTCTCTTAATGTTTGAGGAAGTAGCTCTAAAACCTTACCAGCCTTAAATTCCGCATTTCTAACCTTATTAATTACAGCATTAGTTTTAGCATTTTCAATTGAAATTTCATTTTGTTCTATTCCTATAATTCTTTTAGCAAGTCCAGATAAATAAATACCAATTGTACCAACACCACAATAAAGATCTAATACTGTTTCCTTCATTGAAAGCTTTGCAGCCTTTTTAACAACATCATAAAGCTTTTCTGTTTGAACAGGATTTAATTGGAAGAAAGTATCAGGACCAAGTTCAAATTTATATTTTCCAATTGTTTCTGTTATAGTATCCTTACCTTCAAGCTTCTTAGTTTGTCCAAAAATTAAAACACTATCTTCTTCATTATAAGACATAAAGACAGATACAACATGCTCAAGCTCCATTGTCTTTTTAGCAAGCTCACGTAAATTAGCCTTTTTATCTGTAACTACAAAGGTGACCTGTGCCTCCTTATTAAAATGAGATACACGAACAACTAGGCTCTTAAGAATCCCCTTATTTTGCTTAGGATCATAAACACTAATATGACACTCATCAATAAGCTCACATATCTTTTTATTAAGATTATTAACAATATCATTTTGATTTAAGCAAGAATCAATACCAACAATTACATTACTATTTGGTGCAATAAGTCCAACCGTTGTTTTGGCCTTAACTACCTTTAAAGGTAGAGCAGACTTAAAACGATAGCCCCATTGATTATTCGCTCCTATTGTTGGTTTAATTTCAAAGCTTCTTGGGTTAAGCTTTGTATATCTTGTAATAGCCTCAATTACACCATCTCTTTTAAATTCAAGCATCTTTTGATAATCAATATGAAGAGTTTGACAACCACCACATGCCTCATAATAAGGACATTTAGGTGTAACACGAAATGCTGCTGTATGCTTAAAATCAATTACTTCCGCAAATGCCATGTTCTTTTTAATATTTGTAATTCTTACATTAACACCCTCACCAGGAAGAGCATTTTTTACGAAGATTGCAAGTTTTTTATAATAAGCTATACCCTCTCCGTTAATACCTAATCTTTTTATATCAACAATTACTTCATCATTTACCTTTAATTCTGTTTGCATAAAATCACCACTTTTTTAAAATTACAACTAATTATATCATAAAAAATTTTACTAAACAATTACATTATAAATTACTTTTGATCTGATGGTAATATATCATTATAATCATGGTCAATATCAACAATTGCATAAAAGCTATTGTTAGCCTCATGAATTAAATTTTTAATATATTCTTCAATCTCTCCATCCGTTTGCTTAATACCATAAGGAACAATAATATCAAAAATAATATTTGTATGGGTAGGTCCTGACACAATTCTAAAATCATGAATTGACCAGTTAAAATCTAAATTTTCCTTTAAAATTGTTTTGGTAAATTCCTTAAGCTCGTCCGTTTTTTTATCTCCGACTAAAACCGGATCAAGGTGAATAGTTAAATGAACATTAAGCTCATTTCTAATTTCATGCTCAATTTGATCAATTTTATCATGAAGAAAAACTAAATCACCTTTTGAATCAACCTCTACATGACATGATGCAAAAATGATAGAAGGCCCATAACTATGAATTTCAAGGTCATGAATACCAATAACTACATCATGAGCTTTAATCCTTCTTTCAATTTCATGTACAAGCTCCTTACTAGGTGCTTCTCCAAGTAAAGGATTAGACGCCTCCATTACAAGCTTAATACCACTATAACAAACAAGTAAACCTACTCCTAGTCCAAAATAACCATCAAGATTATAGCCAGTAAATTTCGAAATAATTAGTCCAACTAATACAAGTGATGTTGAAATAACATCATTTCTCGAGTCAGTTGATGTAGCAATCAAGGTTTGTGAATTAATCTTCTTTCCAATTGAACGATATAAAATAGCTTGATAAAGCTTAATTATAATAGCAAAGCACAAAATACCAAAATTCAAATAAAAATAGCTAACCTCAGAACCTGGATTTCTTATTTTATCAATTGCTTCCAATATAAGTTGAACTCCAAGGACACAAACAATAACAGATACAATAAAGCCTGCAATATATTCCATTCTTTGATGCCCATAAGGATGCTCCTTATCAGGCTTTTTTTGACTCATTTTAAAGCCTAATAAGGATACTATACTATTTAAAGCATCCGATAAGTTATTGATTCCATCAGCCAAAATTGATAATGCTCCACTTATTACGCCAATAACAATTTTAAACGCACAAATGATTACATTTGATACAATACCAAAAATGGAGGCTAAAGCTCCATATTTTATTCTAACATCTTCAGATTGCGTATTTTTATAATCCTTAATAAATAATTTAACTAAAATGCTATCCATAAAATCACCATCTTAAAATTATACTTATATTATTATAGCATTTATAATTAAACAAATCTAGAGTTCATATAAGCTTTTAAAGCTATAACCATCACTTTTTAGCTTCTTAATTATTTTATCTAAATCCATCATATTATCTTTAGAAACTGTATGCATTAAAATAATAGCTCCATTATGAATTCTTTTCATTACCTCATTATAAGCATAATCATTTCCATTATATTTATCCTTATACCAATCAACATAAGCAAGAGACCAAAATATTGTTTTATAATCATTATTTTTTAAAGTATTAAGTGCCTCTTTATTAAATTCACCAGCTGGAGGTCTTACAAAATGAGAAATTTCACTACCCATTAAATCATAATACTTTTCTTCAAGCTTACTGATATCCTTAAGCATATCTGAACTACTTTCTTTAGTAAAATGCTTATGAGCATAGGTATGATTTCCGATAATATGACCATCATCTGTCATTCTTCTTACAAGTTCTGTACTTGATGTTAAATAATGTCCGGTAATAAAAAAGGTAGCCTTAACATCATTTTCCTTAAGCGTATCTAAAATAGATGATGTATAGCCATTTTCATAGCCACAATCAAAGGTTAAATAAACACTTTTTTCATCCTTACCTAAATAATAACCGTTATTTTCTTCAATTTCATTTTTATAGGGTAATATTGGTCTTTCATGATTGTTTATTTTTCCAACCCCAAACCCAGTTGCGAATGTTACTGTTACATTTGTAAATATCATAAAAAAAGCGAGTATACTAAATATAAATATTTTTTTCATTTAATTCACCATTTATATTATTACTTAAACTTTTTGATTAATTATTCTATTTTTTGGTATATGTTCATTTGCAACAAGGCCAATTATTAAACCAATTATTAAAATATATAAATAAATTACACCAATTATTATCATTGTAAATATACCATATAAAGCTTTAAAATTAGAAAAAAAACGTAAATAAAGCTCTAAAGTAAATGTGGAAATAATCCAGCTTGAAATAGTTATTAAATAACCAGGAATTATAGCTTTAAAGCTAATTTTATAAGGTGGGACAAAAATTAAGAAAAAAATAATAATAAACGAGGGAATAACCATCATCATTAATGTTTCAAATAATGATTTTAGCCAAATATTTTCAATATATTTTAAAATTATATTTCCTAAAATAATCATAAAAATCATAAGTAAAATTAAAACCATAAAAATAACCACTAAAAAGATAGCTACTACTCTATGCATTAAATAATATCTTTTTCTTTTTTGATTATAGATTATTTCACCAATAAGCATAATATGATAAAAAAGAGTTGATGATGACCATAGTGAGGTTATACTTAATATAACATGTGAGGCATTAATTCTTTTAGTATTTTCATCAAAGAAATTTAAAATATTAGTAAAAAAATCATTAGCAAATACACCTTCACTTGGTATTTTAAAATTAAAAAGATGCAAAATAGAAGCCACAAGAAAAAATAAAGAACCACAATTAACAATAACAAAAAAAGCAATAGCTCCTGCCATTGTTGTAAAATGTCTTTCCTTTAAATCCTTATATAGCCTCAATATTCGCCTCACATTATCACCATTTATATTATGGATTTTATTTTTAATCATTAAACAAAAAAATCCTAATTTTACCAGAAAATATAGGTATAATTAGGATTAATATTATAAAATTAAAAGCAATAATGGAATCGTTATAACACACAAAATTGTTGTTAATAAAACGACATTAGCACAAAGCTCCTGTTCAGTATCATGTAATTCTGCAAGTGACAGTATAATGGCACCTGAAGGAGCTGCACTTAAAATCAAAATACATGATTTAAAGGTTTCATCTAAAAATGGCAAGAAATAAACACATAAATAAGCAAAAAGAGGGAATATGATTAGCTTCATTGCACAAGCTAGGTAAGCAAATGGTCTTTTAAAAAGACTTAAAATATTAACCGTTGATAATCGCATTCCTAACACTATCATACATAAAGGGGTTGTCATTTTACCCAAAATATTAATAGCATTTCCTAATACTTGAGGAAAATGAATTTTAAATATATAAAGTGGTAAAGCAACAAAAATAGCAAGAGAGGTTGGATTAAGTATCGCTGTTTTTAAAGAAACATACTTAGCCTCTTGCGTTATTAAAAATACACCTAAGGTAAATGCAATAATATTCATACTCATTACATAAACAGATGAGTAACAAGAAACAATAGGATCATTTGGAAATAATGCTTGTACTAATGGAAGACCAAAAAATCCTACATTTCCACAAGCTGCTCCAAAGGTTAAAACACGATATTTAGCATCAGAAAACTTTTTTCTTAAGGCATAATATAAAATCATAATGACTAAAACTTGAATTAACAAGCTTGCAAGGAAAAAGATTCCCATTTGTTTAAGATTATCTAAAGAGTATTCTACTGCTTCAAAGGCACTTAAAATCATAGCAGGTCCACAAACATATAAAAGTAAAGCTGACAATGTTTTAGCATGAGAAGCTGTAGCCTTCTTAGCCTTTGTAACAATAAAACCAATTGCCATATAAAATAGCATTATTAAAACATTAAATAATGTTGTTGTAAAATTCATACTATCACCACACGTGCAAACATTATACGCTCTTTTTTTTCAAATTCAAGTTTTTTTATATGCTTTGTTAAATGATAGCGCTTTAATTATAACTAGTACAAATTTTCAAAATTTGTTTTTTACTATACGTTTATCTATACTATTATTTAAAACCGCGATAGTATATCATTCGATATTAAAAATCGTACTTTATTTTTCCTAATACAAAAGTTAAATAATGTGGAATTGTAATAATATTTCCTTCTTCACTTATATTATAATCACCAATTTTTATCAATTTTGTTTTACCATAATGTTCGGGACGATTCATTACTGTTTTACTAGATTTTGTATTTCCTGTTTTAGCTTTAGCCTCCACAAGAGTAGGGTATCCATTATAAGATACAACAAAATCAATTTCTAATCCACTGCCTTTGGCAAAATAATATGGTTCTAAACCTGCCTTGCTTAATGAATCAAAAACTAAAGCTTTTCTTCAGTAACACTAACAATATCTTGTTCTGCCAATAAATTAACTATTTCAATATTAGAATTAATGAAATCGTAATTTTCATCATATTTATCGCCCTCAAATACGTATTTTCCATCAACAACTGATATTGAATCTTCATATAAGTCAGAAATCTCATCATCTAAAACTAATGATTCTTTTGTTAATTCTACTGCTTCTGAATACACATCATCACAATCATCTGTTCCAACAGCATAAACATTAAAATCAACATTCATAAAAAGTATCACACAACATAATACAGTTATGATTAATAAATAAATTTTTTTCATATTTTCACCCTCTCGTATAATTAAATTATATTATTTTATTATTTAATAAACACTTTAAGAAAAATCAAGCGACTTTTTTGTTTTTTCATTTTTTTCAAAATAAAAAAGGTCGCTAAATTGCGACCAATTAATTAATTACTTAACGTTTCCAATACGGCAAACATCACGAGCAATCATAACTTCCTCATTTGTAGGTAATACATATACCTTTACCTTAGAATTTGGAGTTGAGATTTCCTTTTCAATTCCGTATGCTTGGTTGTTAGCTTCCTTATCAATTTCAACGCCCATAACACCTAAACGATTACAAATCTTCTCACGTAGGTGGCAAAGATTTTCTCCCATACCAGCTGTAAAGCAAATAGCGTCACATCCACCCATGTAAACATAGTAAGAACCAATGTAGTCCATAATACGCTTAGATTGAACGTTGAATGCCATAATACAACGGTGATCTCCTTCGTTCATACCCTTTGTAACGTCACGAGCATCGTTTGTACGACCACCCATACCAAGAAGACCTGACTTCTTGTTAAGGATATTGATAAGCTCAGAAATGCTTTGACCTTCATGCTTAGCAACTACCTCAAGAGCAGTTGGGTCAATATTTCCTGAACGAGTTCCCATAGGAATACCCTCAAGTGGTGTAAGACCCATTGAAGTATCAATACATTTTCCACCCTTAACAGCAGAAATTGAAGCACCATTTCCTAAATGACAAACAATAATCTTAGTATCCTCAAGTGGCTTACCCATAATTTCAGCACATCTTTGAGAAACATACTTATGGCTTGTACCATGAGCACCATACTTACGAATACCATACTTTGTATACCACTCATATGGTGTAGCATACATATAAGCTTCTTCAGCCATTGTTTGATGGAATGTAGTATCAAATACTGCAACCTCAGGAACATCTGGTAAAACCTTCATAAAAGCACGCATACCAACAACATGAGCTCTATTATGTAAAGGAGCTAAATCAGCAAGCTCTAAAATCTTGTTAATTACAGTTCCATCTGGACCATCAATTAAAGTTGAATCCTTGAAGTATTCTCCACCTTGTACAACACGGTGACCAACACCAGCAATCTCAGAAAGATTTTCAACAATATGCTTTTCAAGTAAAGTCTTAAGTAAAAGCTCAACACCTTCTGCATGAGTAGGTAAAACAGGTTTTGTTTCTTCCTTTACCTTTTCACCATTCTTAAAATACTTAAGAGTGAAAATACCCTCAGGTAAACCAATACGCTCCATTACACCTGAAGCAATTACTTCTTCAGCTGGCATTTCAAGTAATTGGAATTTAATTGAACTTGAACCAGCATTAACTGCCATAATTTTTGACATAACTAATTTCCTCACTTCGTTTATTTTTTATTAATATTATTTTCAAACCACGTTTCAATTTGAGCCAAAGCCTCATTAAAGCGCTTCGAATCATTAAAGCTTGGTAGTTTGACCATCATACATTTCTTATTCTCGATATGAGCACGTTGAATAAGAATAATTGATTTTTGATTATTCTTAAAGAATGTATCAGGAAGCTCAATCAAACCAATCATTGAATTTTCCTCATTTAATTCCTTTTTAAATTTCTGATCCTTATCATATGAGAAAAAATCATTAGGAATTAAACACATCATAACACCATTATCATTTAAAGCCTTAATATGATGTAAAATTACCTCATATGGAAAGTACTTACCATTAGATGGCTCTGAATAATCAAAATCACATACAATATAGTCAAGATTAGAAACATTTACATTGCGTGTATCCTGAAAATAAATTTCAAGCTCTGTTTGAAGCATATCACTTAAGCTTTGCATTATCTTAACTGATAGCTCATTATGCTCACAAGCAATAGCGTCTATTTCTAAATCTAAATGGTTAATTATTGTAAACAATAAATTACCAACACCTGCTAAAGGGTCAAATAATCTAATATGTCTCTTTGTAGGCTCAAACTTGGAAATTAAATAGGCAAATAACATTCCAATCGTATCAGGAGTAATTCCTCCATTACTAATTTTTTGTTCACTAAAGCCTTTTAAAACTATAGCTTGAAGAGCTTTTCTAATTGATTCAACATCTAAATCCATATTTTTTATTGGTTCATATATTTTTTCAAGCTTAGCTTTTTTATCATCAGATAAATCATTTAAAACCTCACCTGCTAAAATATTATCCACCGTTAAAAAGAATAAATCAAAATATTTCTTCTTATATTCATCATATAAAAATTCAATTGAAGCTTCAATAACATCATGGAATATTTCTAGACTATTTTCTTCTGCCATTTAATATCACCAAAAAAGATTATAACAAATATTATGTTTTTTGTAAATGTTTTGAGTTTTTTAATTTTTAAAAAAATGCTTATAAAACACTTTTATATACAAAAGCTAATAATTAATTACAAAAAGGGCCTGAGCCCTTTATTAGTTAATTTCAATATTAGAGGTGGTTCCTTCATAATTAAATGCCTTTTCTTTTCCACTAGTATTAAAATTATAATTATCCTTGCCATCTATTAATTTAATATTAATATTTGAAGTAGTATATTTTAAATTTGCTTCTTTAGTTATTTTAATACTTGCATCTAAAGTTGTAACATCCATATCTATATCAAGTTTTTCTAATTCTAAATTTTCAAGATTTGAGGTTGTAGCATCATAATTAAATGTTCCTTTATTTATTAATGAATTTGAAATATTAGCCGTACCACCTTTAACATTTAATAATAATTCTGATGCTTCAATATTAGAGGCTGTAAATGATCCACCTTTTATATTGATAGATACATTACTTAAATTCACGTTTTGAAGCTTTAGATTTCCACCTTTAACATCTACCTCTAAAGCAAAGACGTAATCATTAGGTACCTCAATAAATAAAGCCTCATTTGCAAAGCCAAGTTCATTCATCCAGCCAATATTTAAAACATTTTCATACCATCTTCCATATTGACAATCAATATTTAATATCTCATCATCTTTAGTGATACTATATTTATAATTATTAATTTTTTTACTTTTAACATAAATATCGCTACGTTCTGAAGCTTTTATAACAATGCTATCAGCTTTTGTATTACATTTTATTAGATTTACATTAGTATCATATAAAGATTCTTCTACCTCAACATTTTCTGAAGCTATTTTTTTAATATCAAAGCGATTATATGCAAGTATTACTAATAGACCAATCAAGCCTATTATTGTAAAAATAAAACCTGGGATTAAAAACTTTTTAATTTTCACAGAAAACACCTCCAGTTATAATTAAAGCGATTTTCTTATATAACTTCTTAATCAAAGTAATTATTAAAGCTACAAGCTTATAGATTAAAGGTACAACAATTAGAGTTAAACCAATACTTAATATACCTAAGCTAATCATTATAACGCCTTGTGATATACTTGTATGCAAATTAATAATACCAAAGATAATCATTGCAATTCCTGAAAGGCCTAACGATAGACCTAAAGAAACACATAGACAAATTAAAGCAAGGTAAAGTGCAAATGCTACAATAGCCATCGGAAAATATAAGATTTTTGTTAATATATTTCCAGATGATGATTTATGTTTTTTCTTAGGAATTTCATCCTCATCATATTTTATCTTTTGATACACTCCACTTTGACTATTCGTTTTCCTTACAATATCATCAATATCGTCAAGGCGATCAATAACCTCTTCTTCTGTAAGTCCTGTTTTATCCATTTTATCTTCAATTAATTCATTATAATAAGCGATAATATCATCCTTATCATTACAATTCAATTTTTTTCTTAATCGTCTTAAAAATTCTCTTTTTGTCATTATCTTGTCCTCCGCTTAATAAAGCTTATAACCATTTCTATTTCTTGCCATTCATCTAAAAATTCTTCAATTCTTTTTTTTCCCTTTTTAGTTATTTCATAATATTTTCGAGTTCGGCCATTATACTGCCTATTATAGGTTTTAAGGAGGTCTTGAGCCTCAAGCCTTTTTAAAATAGGATAAAGTGTTGATTCTGATATTTCAATAATCTCTGATAAATCAGAAATTATTTTATAACCATAGGATGGCTCATCAGCTACCGCTCCTAAAACACAAACCTCTACAATACCTTTTTTCATTTGTACATTCATTAAATCACCTCTTAATACTATGCAATGCATAGCATAGAAACTAAAAAAATAAGCATATCCCTAAGATACGCCTAAATTATACTATGTATTACAAGGTATGTCAATAAATTTATTTCTAAATTCTTGTATCAACCAAAGGAATGACCAACTCTAAGGTACCAATATATTCTTCATTTTCCTTAACAGCGATATATTTTACTAAATATGCTACATCATTTTTCTTCATTTGAAATGAAAATTCCCCTTTAGCTCCTGCTTTAAGTTCACTTATTATCTTTTTTACCGCATTAACCTTATCATGAGGATGACAATCATAAACACTTCTACCAATAGAAGCACTTGGTCTTTTAAAGGCTTTTTCACCTTCATTATAATAAGTATTTATATCATCTTCATTAATAAAGCTTATTTCATAAGGAATAGCGTTTAAAAGTGCATTAACCTGTTTAGGTGATAAAGAACCAAGCTTAAAATTAATTTTATAGTTATCGAATGTTAAATTTGTTTTCTTCTTTTCATCATATTTAATATCAAACAAGGGCTTATAGTCTTTCATATCCTCATACATTTGATTTAAATCTTCTTTTGATATAAGCTTTAAACAGTTAGGAAAAAGAATATTATTTTCTCTATAAATCATTTCTTTAATTTCTTTTAAAATTCTAATAAGCTCATCATCTTCTTTGGTTGAATAATCCTTAAGCTTATTTATTCTTTCTTTAATTTCATTATCTTTATTCCACATTACCCTTGCAGGCCCTTCAAAACCATATTTTGTTTTAAGTAAAGGATAGATTAAATCGCCTTTTTTAGTATAATGAACTTTAACATCATTAAGTAAATCCTTAGCCCCTGTAAAAAGACCTGTATCTAAATAATAATCTATCCTTTCTTCAATTTCATTATTTTCAATCATCATTATTTCAATAGGATCATTTTTAATATGTTCAAATTCATCAACATTTATATAATTGTTTAAATCATCATGGAATAAAGCTGAATGAATTTCACATAACCTTTCCATTTTATCTTCCATAATACCATTTCTTATTAATTCCTCTTCGACTATTAAAACATCATTATAGCTTGCATTTTTAAAGTCAGAAACAAAATCAGCTCTAACCGTTTCAAGATTCTCACCATTTGTTAATCTTTCTAAATACTCCTTAAGCTTTAAAGCATTTTCACTAATCATTTTATTCACCATTTATATTATTTACAAATTAATTCGTAATATTAAAAAAAACAGCAGATTTACTCCACTGTTTAATTTAATATATTATGTAATAAATTCACAACATTTTTATACAAAGTTCAATTATACTAATGCTTTTTTAGCATACTCTATCTCGCATTTACAATCGATACAATTCCTATCGCATTTCTTTCCATACAATTTATAAGTTCTTGTGATTTAAAATGTTCGCTTAGATCCTCAAATAGTTCTGAAATCCAATAAAAATTTCTAATGAATAATTATCTAAATAAATAATTGTTTCATTTAAATTTTGTATCAAGCAAGATAATAGTTCTTTATGATTTTCTTCTGTTAAAACATCGTTTTGGGCATCAATATTTTTTCTTTTTCTATTATTTTTTTTAGTCTATTTATATCCATATTACTACTCCTTTTCTTCATCTTCAAAAACATCAAAATTATGCTTACTACCATATTCCTTCATATAATTTTCGTAAGTATCTTCACCTTCAAAATATTTAGCTTGGTTTCCTTTATTAAGCTCTGCGCTAAAATTTAATACTGCTTTTTTAATCTTAAACATATTTAAAACACCAGCCGCTATAATTATTCCACCAATTACAATTATTACAACAAGTGCGAAATAATTTATTGAAGAAACCTGACCTGGCTCTACAATTAAAAAAGAAACATTATAACCTGTTTTTTGATAAAATATCTCTTGAGCATCATTTAAACTAGAAATACCATTAATCGTTCCATATTTAGTTTTATTGATAACTTTATATGCTTTAGGATTACTACTCTCATATTTAGTATAAAGGTTTTCATTAACCTTATCTAAAGATGTTGCAAGAGAAAAATATAAATTACCATAGTAGTTACGAGAAGGAACATTATCATTTACGGCATTTCCAAAGCTTGTTCCTATACCTCCAAAGCTTCTATCAATTTCATAATCTATATCATCCCCAACAACGTTAAATAAAACATATTCATCATTATCTTTATATGCTACAAAACACACCAATATATTTTTTTCATAATAAGATGAGCTTTCATCATATGTTTTTTCATATTGATTTAAGGTATAATTTTCAATCGCATAATCAACGCTTGTTCCTTTATATATAATCGAAATAAGCATTATTATCATTATAATAATGGTAAAAGCTAATACAATAATACTATTTTTTAGAGCATAAAGCATTCTTTTATCAGAATCAAATGGAATATATACTCTATTATAATAAAAGCCCAGTCCCACGTAATATCTTGAATGAGGATGACCATATTTATCTGTTTTAGGTACTGATGACTTAAAGTTTGAGCTTCCTCTACCTGATGAATGAAATCCTCCACCACTACCTCCTCCACCTGCATGTGGCATAACATCTTCTCCTTTCACAACAAAATATTATTCTAATATAGCTTATTTAATTTTAGATATTTCATACATTAATATTGATCCTGCAACCCCTACATTTAATGACTCCATATTTTGCATCGGAATATATAAATTATTAAGCTTTAAATCACAAATTTCCTTAGAAACACCATTTCCTTCATTACCAAGAATTAGAATTATTTTATCACTGAATGTAACCTCATCTGGAGTTTTACCATTAATAACATTAGTTGAAAAAATTTGATATTCATTCTTATATTTATTTATAAATTCAAGCTTATCACCATATAAATAATTAAGCTTAAAAATCGCACCCTGACTAGATCTTATAACTTTATCATTGTAAACATCAACAGTGCCCTTTGCAAGAAATAAAGAATCAAAGCCAAAGGCCTTAGCACTTCTTAACAAAGTTCCTAAATTACCAGGATCTTGAATTCCATCAAGAAATAAAATTCTATTTCCTATTTTTTCATTCTTTTTAATATAGCAAATACCAATTTGAGGTGAAACAGTTTGGGTTTGACATAACTTTTTCATCACATTTATTGATACAAGCTCACCATCATATCTTTCATCAATTGTATAAGCTTCCTTAAGAACACCTGCCATTTTGGCTTCCTTAACTAAATGAGGCCCTTCTACAATAAATAAGCCCTCCTCATCCCTATATTTTGCATTTTTTAATTTAATAATATTTTTTACTCTTTCATTATTAACGCTTTCAATCATACAATCACATCCATGCTATAATTCTAACATTATTTAATAAGAAAATCCACTCATAACGAGTGGATTTACATTAGTTATTTTGCTTTCCTTTGTTTACAAGTTTCTTAGTCATAGAACCTCCAACACGTCCGTTTTGTCTAGCGGATGCATCTGGTCCAAGTTCAACTCCAAGTTCAGAAGCAGTTTCATATTTCATTGATTCAGTGTCAGTACTTTGCTTAGCACGATTAACTAACTCCTTAGTAATAGAGCCACCAACACGTCCGTTTTGTCTTGCAGATGTATCTGGTCCTAATTCAACACCAAGCTCTGATGCTACCTCGTACTTTAAATTACCACTTTTTGTAGCTTGTTGTTGATAATTTTGATAATTAGCATTTGCGCCTTTTCTGTTAGATGCCATAAATTGCACCTCCTTACACAAATAGTTTGGTGCAAATATAACAAATTATACAATTATTTTTTTAAATTTTCTAAAGCCTGTCGAACCTCAAGACCTAATAGCGATAAATCAAGGTCACTATCAGGAGTAATATAGATTGTTTTTGTGTTTTCAACACACCAATCAACTAATGCCTCATAATCGATTGTCTTTTCATATTCAATAGCCCGGTCAAGTTTAGGTGCAGTTGCAGGATTTTTAGGTAAATAAACTGTACAGCAATCCTCAAATGGTCTAATTGACATTTCATAAGTTCCAATCTTATGAGCAATAGAAACAATATCAACCTTATCATACACTGCAAGTGGTCGTATAATAGGGAAATTAGTTACATTATTAATCGTATACATTGATTGAAGCGTTTGAGACGCTACCTGTCCAACTGATTCACCATTTACAATACATAAGCAATTACGCTTTAAAGCAAGCTTGGTTGCTATTCTATACATCATTCTACGCATAATGGTAATAATATACGAATCAGGAATATGATCTAAAATAGCCATATGAAGTTCCTTAAATGGCACCATATGAAGAGCCATTTTATTTTCCTTAGAATACGCACTAATTGACTTTACAAGATCAACAACCTTTTGACTTGACTCAATTGATGTTAATGGCGTTGATTCAAAATGAAGACATTCAATTTCAATTCCTTGTTTCTGCGCTAAATATCCCGCAACAGGCGAATCAAGTCCACCAGATAACATAAGCATACCTTTTCCGGCAACACCAACAGGGAATCCTCCCATACCTCTTATCGCATTTAAATATAAATATGTTCCATCCTCACGAATTTCACAAGTTAAAACCTTCTCAGGATTATGAACATCAACATGTAATATCTTCATTTCCTTAAGAATGTATGATGAAAGCTCTTGGGTCATTTCCATTGAATTTAAAGGAAATTTCTTATTAGCTCTTCTTACTTCAAGCTTAAAGGTTGCAGGCTTTTTAATTTCATTTTGTAGCAATAAAAGACTATTCTTTTTAATATCTTCGATAGTTGATTCGCTATGAAGACAAAGTGAATAACTATATAAGCCAGAAACATGATCAAGAGCATTAATTACCTTTTTGTAATCCTCATCAAGTAAATCAATATAAATTCTATCATGTCTGTTAATAATATTAACATGTAAACCTTCAAGTTTTCTTCTTACAAGTGCATATTCACGATTTAAAAATTCCTTTTGATTCTTTCCTTTTAAAGTTAAATCACCAAATCTAACTAATATTTGATTATATATCATTATTATGCCTCCTTAGCATTTCCTGTTATTTTAAAATTAATATTACTATATTTAACAATTGTACCATTAGTTGCAAAAAGGCCAACATACATATTATTAAAGTCATGAGCCTGCAAGTCAAAATCAAGATATTCATTTTCATATGAAAACTCTTCATTTGAAACTCTTACAATAACCCTTTGTCCAAGTCTATTTAAATATAGCTTAAACTTATCACCCTTAAAGTAAGGATGATGAACTACATTACTACTTCTTGTAATTTCTGTTGTTGATTCTCTTTTATAATTTATCACGTATGATTTTGCATTGGTAATTACACCTGAAGTAATATAATTAGATGCAATTACTTCCTTAGCCGCTTTTTGATTTAAATATAGGTCATCTCTTAGCATGATACCAAATCCAGCTTGATCGACATAATTCACATCTATAATTGTCGCTTCTGCCTCAATAGTAAAATTATCTTTAATTGATATTTGTCTAAACATTCCACAAAGACCATCATTAGTTGAGCATAAAGTACCAAAGTTCTTTTCACCATATTGACCAACCAAATAATAATCATCTATTTTATTTGCCCTATAGCCATCTAATGAAAAATTATTAGTTCCTAAATTACCAAACGCTATACCATAAAATTCTCCATCAAAATTAAATGTTTTATCCTGAGGAATATAGCTTTTCATATTTGGAGCCTCATAACTTAAAAGCTTATAATCAGGATTCATATGTAAATAAGAAATATCAGGTCTTTTAATATCTTCTTTAACATATTTTTCTAAATCCAGATTACTTTGTTTAATTTTTGCGGCAACATAATATGCAACAACATTAGCTCCATATTCATTTAAATGAGTTTTATCAACGGAAGATATGTCATAGCATAAAGTACCATCAACCATTTTCCCTGCAGTCATAGCATGATATAAAGCCGCTTTTTCATAACCTTCTTTGGCATCACTTAAAGTTGGTGTTGTAAGATCAATTCCTAATATATTTAACCTATCTGCAAGTTTTAAAATAGCTTCCTTATAATTTCCTGTTACAGTATCATGAATAGCAGTTCCTTGATATTCATTATTTTTTGCGATACGACAAATCGGTGTACATAAAATAGGAATAGCGTGTGTATCTAATGCCAATTTTACATAATAATTATATAAATAATACTGGAATGATGTCTCATCATCAAGAGGCCTGCTCGCATCTGTAAAACGAGATTCATCATCTGCCTTTTCATCATTATGCCCAAAGCCAATCAAAAGATAATCACCATCTTTTAACAATTCCTTAAGCTTAAGATAATTTTTCTCTTTAAGATAGCTTTTAGAGCTTCTTCCTGATAAAGCTAAATTAATAACCTCAACATTATTAAAATAGTCTTGAAGCTTAGTACCATAGCCAAAGCGAGGATAAAAATATGTATAATCATTAAATGATGCGACTGTTGAATCGCCAACAAGATATAGCTTCATAATAAATCAAATCCTTTAACGTGCAACATTATACCATATTTATATATTTTTTTGAATATCGATTTAAAAAGTCATTCATTTCTTTACTTTTTAAAAAATTAGTAGTAGAATACAAAACGTATAATTTTAAGAGTTTGGAGTTTATTTGTATGAAATATTTACGTATTTTTATTAGTTCATTTTTAGCTGGATGTTGTATCGTCTTTGGTGCAACCTGCTACTTAATTTGTGCTAGCCAAGGAACATTTGGTCTTAAGCTTGCGGGTTCCTTTATGTTTGGAATTGGCCTATTTACTATTATCCATTTCAAATTATGGTTATATACTGGCAAGGTTGGCTATGCTTTTGATAATAAAGCAAGCTACATCCTTGAATTACTTACGTGTTTAGCTGGTAATTTAATTGGTGTATTTGCATTATCCTCTTTGCTTAAAGCAACCTATATTATTAATGATTCCGTAATCTTACTATGTCAAAGCCTAGTTAGTAAAAAACAAAGCGAATCCTGGATTGAGGTTTTAATTTTAGGTGTCATGTGTGGAGTTATGATATATCTTGCAGTTGAAGGCCATAAAAAGGTGGAATATCCTCTTGGCAAAGTTCTTTTCGCTTTTATGCCTATTTCCTTATTTATTCTTTGTGGCTTTGAGCACGTTGTAGCTAATGCTTGCTACTACACTTATGCTGGTGTATTTAATGGTAAGGTCATTTTATGGTTCTTACTAATGGCTATTGGTGATGGCATTGGTTCAATTGCCTTTGATGGAATTATAAAATTAATCAAATATCTTGAAAATGAAGAAGCTAAATAATTTAACACTTATAAAAAAAGGTGGATTTTTAATTTAATCCATCTTTTTTACTTCTTAAATTGATTTTTTTCATGAAGAAAATCACATTCATCCTCTTTTTTTGTTAACTCAGCCCATCTAGTTTCTAAAAGCTTGGCATAAGCTAAAGGATCTAGTCCATAACAGCCTAAAGAAAATGCGTCATTAACCTCAATTAATAAGGTTCTTCCATCATCAGTAACTCCAAAATCAAGCGTAAAGCCTGAAGGCTGCTCCTTATAATCATTTAAGCAATTTGTAATAATATTAGAATCATACACATATTTCCAAGAGCCACTATAATGCTTAACATCTAAAACTTTACCATATCTTACAAAGACACGATATTCTGATTTAAAATTTACGACCTCACTACAATAGATTTTTTCATTAAATGAACATCTTGTCTTATATAAATCATTTCTATCTTTAGCCACAAAGCCGGTAAAAAGTTTTGGTTCTAAAGGCTTAATAAACAAAGGATAATTAGCTTTTTGGTCTAATTCATTTAAGGTTGTAACCCACGTTTTTCTTCCAAGATATTTATTCAAAGATTTTGGATAATCAACGGTATCTGATTTAATACCATATTTAGCTAAAACAGCATTAGTAATAGCTACCACTCCTACTACGATATCCTCTTTATTAATTTCTTTTAAATCCTCAAATGTTTGAAAAAATTTTATTTCAAAGCCCATTTCCTTGAATCCATAATATGCATACGCAAAGTTTTTATTATAAGGCATATTACCCTCAGCTTGAATATAAACAATCATTTTATCATCTTCTTTATTCTAATAATTCCTTATATGATTTTATAAATAAATCACTATTTTGTTTTTTAGCCTCAATATAAGACTTTTGTGTTTCATCATCAACTGCAACCGTATAAAAGCCCGCATTGTGAGCTGTTTTTATTGCTTGAACGATATCTTCAAAAACCGCACATTTTTCTATTGAAACACCTAGCTTAGAAGCAGTAAAAAGATATATATCAGGAGATTCTTTACTTCCCTTAAATCCTGAAACATCACATATATAATCAAAAAAATGATCAATTTTATTTTTTTTAAGACATGGCATATAATATTCACTACTATTAGCTGTAGCAATACCAAGTTTTACTCCATTTTTATTAAGATATTCTAAATATTCATATGCATAAGGCTTTAAAACAACATTATTTGTATATTGATATATTGCCGCATCATTCCATTCTTTAATAATTTCTTCTACAGTTTCTGGAAAATTAAAACGACATTTGGTATAAGAAGCTGCTTTTTTAAGACCTAAATGAGCAATAGCTTCAGCGTAATCATTAGGTATAATCATTCCTCTTTTTTTAAAAAAGTCAATATCAATTTGATGCCACATTGAGCAAGAATCAAACAAAGTCCCGTCAAGATCAAAAATAATTCCATCAATTTCTTTATCATTAATTTTCATAATTAACACCACCATATAAATTATATATCACAAATCAGGATTAAAATCCATCAATTTTAATTTTTTTTCCTTGACTAAATTGTTACTTTTTAGTATAATTTTGTAGCAGGTAAAATCGCAGCAGTAATTAAATCAATTTAGACAATATCCAATCCCTATAGGAGGCATTAAGTAATCTCGGCTGCTTTAGGTGAAAGATGGTAATTGTGATATCCTAAATTTTTAATTATATCGATTCATTTACCTCTAAAATTAGACATATAGGAGGAAAAAATTATGTCACGTTATACAGGACCAAGCTGGAAAATTTCTCGTCGTCTTGGTTATTCAATCAGCGAAACTGGTAAAGAAATCGCTAAAAGAAACTATGCACCAGGTCAACATGGTCAAAACAGAACAAAATTAAAGGAATATGGAATTCAACAACAAGAAAAGCAAAGAGTAAGATATACTTATGGTATGTCTGAAAAGCAATTCCGTAAGGTATTTGCAGAAGCTTCTAAGATGTCTGGTAAGACTGGCGAAAACTTCTTAAAGTTATTAGAGTGCCGTCTTGATAACATCGTTTATCGTTTAGGATTTGCACGTACTCGTGCACAAGCTCGTCAATTAGTTAACCATGGTCACATTCTAGTTGATGGTAAGAAGGTAGACATTCCTTCATACAGATTAAGTGCTGGTCAAAAGGTATCTTTAACAGATGCTGCTAAGAAGTTCGTTATCGTTACTTCTGCTTTAGAGGCTACTGTTTCTCGTCCTGAGTATGTATCATACGATGAAAATTCATTCACTGGTTCTCTTGTTAGAGTTCCTGAAAGAGATGAATTCTTAAAGGATATCAACGAACAACTTATCGTCGAATTCTACAATAGATAATCATTTAGATTTAAAAGGCTTAAAACTTTATGTTTTAGGTCTTTTTTATATTTAAAGATAATTAACGTATTCATTTATAAAAACTTAATATATTAAACTTTAAATTTTAGAATTTATTTTTACATTTTGACTAAAAATATATTTGGTGATTATATGAAAGAAAAATACAAGTTTGAAGGTACAATGATGGACGAAAGACTAATAGGAGAATATAAGGATGAAATAAAATACGAGCTTGCGGATAGCTTAGGAATTGAGCTTGCACCCGATGCAGTTGTTGGTATTTCTAAAGAACAGGATTTAATTAAAAAAACAAGAGTCAAAATAGATAAATAAAAGATAAAATAAATAGTATCATGTTTGGCTTTTTAATCAAGTTATGCTATAATAACTCTAGAATATATTTTTGGAGTTGATAAAATGAAAATTCAAGAATCTGCTGAAAATTATCTTGAAAGTATTTTAAAGTTAAGTGAGCAAATGCCACGTGTTCGTTCTATCGATATTGTAAATGAACTAGGCTTCTCTAAGCCAAGTGTTAGTATCGCGATGAAAAACCTAAAAGAAAATGGCTATATTACAATTAATGCCAATGGTTCAATCGAATTAACTGATAAAGGATATGAAATTGCCAGTAAAACCTATGATAAAGAAAAGCTAATCACAAAGCTTCTTACATCATTTGGTGTTTCTCATGAGCAAGCTCAAATTGATGCCTGTAGAATTGAACATATTATTTCCGAAGAATCTGTTCATTGTATTAAAAGGTATTTAAAAGAGGAAAACTAAAATGATTAAGCTTGCTAAAAATAACCCTATTATTAAGGATATCAAAGAGCTTCAGAAAAAAACAATTAATGATCTTGTTTATGTAGATGACTTATCAAGTATAAAAACAATCGAAGGTACCAACAACGTAATTGATACCTTCATTTATTGTGATGAGCTTCAATACCACGATGACACAAAAAAATTAATTGACGCTTTAATAAAAAAAGCTCATCATTCTTATACTATTTCCAAACAAACATATGAATACCTAAGGCAAAAAGAAAATACTGCAGGATTAATTTGCACAGTCTTATTTAAAAATCACATTCTAGACGATTTTAAAAATAAAGAATTTATTGTTGTTTGTGATCGTCTTGAAATACCAGGAAATATCGGTACAATTTATCGAACGATGGATGCGACAAAAGCTGAAGCTATGATTTTAGTTGACGCTGTTGTAAAACCCCAAAGTGCAAAGCTAGCCCTTGCGTCAAGAGGTGCTAACTTCCTGCTCCCTACTGCTTCTGCAAGTTATAAAGAAACAGTTAAATGGCTTTTAGAAAATAATTATACGATTTTTTTAGGAGAACCTAATTTAGGTAAATCCTACCGTGAATATAATTACCAAGGAAAGATAGCTATTGTAGTTGGTTCTGAAAGATTTGGGATTAATCCTGATTGGTATAATCACAAACATGAAAAAGTATTTATACCTATGTATGGCTCTAATAATAGCTTAAATGTCGGTGTTGCAGCCTCAATTTTAATTTATGAAGCAACGATGCGTCGCCAAAAAAAATAAACTCGGATTTTCTCCGAGTTTTTTATTTTTTAGAATCATTAAGAGCTCTTAAGGTTTCATTACACATTGTAATAAACTTATTAGGATCTAAAGCTGCTCCCCCAACAAGAGCACCATCTATATTTGGTTTAGAAAGTAATTCATAGCAATTAGAAGGATTAACTGACCCACCATAACAAATACGAATTTCTTCAGCTTCTTTAGAAGAATACAAGTCACCTATTATTTTTCTAATTAACCCACATTTTTGGTCAGCTAAATTGCTTGGCGCAGATTTTCCTGTACCAATTGCCCATATGGGCTCATATGCTAAAATAACCTTCGAAACATATTTAGCTTTTACCCCTTTAAATGCAGTTTTAACCTGTTCTCTTAATATATAATCTGTATCTGCATGTTCAAATTGTTCTTCCGTTTCACCAAGACATACAATAGGAATAAGACCATGATTTATAGCTGCAATAAGCTTTAAATTGACGTCTTCTTCAGTCTCATTGTTATATCTTCTTCTTTCACTATGACCAATTATAACATACGTTACACCAGTTGAAACAAGCATATTAGGAGATATCTCTCCCGTATATGCTCCCTCATCAGCATAATGCATATTTTGTGCACCAATTCTGATATTTTCACCCTGTCTTTTTACAAGACTTCTCAAATGAATTGCTGGAGCGCAAATAATAGTTTCAATGATATCTTTGCTAGGAACGGCATCGTTTACGGCATAGATGAATTGTAAAGCCTCATCACGTGTCTTAAACATCTTCCAGTTCGCAGCCACTACTGGCTTTCGCATAGACACACGCTCCTTCCGTTTATTTTTCTAATAATTCTGCAATTTCATTAATAGCTTCTTCAGCATGATCTCCTGTTGCAACAATTGTTACATTTTCACCTTGTGGAATAGCAAGAGACATTAATCCTAAAATAGATTTAACATCTACAACCTTATCGTGATAGTAAAGATTGATGTCAACAGAGTACTTTGAAGCAGCTTGGACAACCTTAGCAGCTAAGCTAGCATGTAGTCCTACTGTACTTTTTACTAAAATTTTCTTTTCCATTTTTCTCAGTTCCTTTCCATTTTAATTACTTATCATTAACACAAGCAATACCAGGAAGAGTCTTACCTTCTAGGTATTCAAGAGAAGCTCCACCACCTGTTGAAATGTGAGAGAACTTATTCTTATATCCAAATTGAATTGCAGCTGCAGCTGAATCGCCACCACCTACAATTGTATTTGCATCATGAAGGTTAGCAATAGCATCACATACACCGATTGTACCATGAGCAAAGTTAGGCATTTCAAATACACCCATAGGTCCATTCCATACAACAGTCTTAGCTGTCTTAATGATTTCTGCAAATTCCTCTACAGACTTTTGACCAATATCTAGACCCATTTCATCTGAGGCGATATCATCAACACTTACAGTCTTAAATGGAGCATCATTTGAAAATTCCTTTGCAACTACAGTATCAACAGGAAGAACAATCTTACCATTTGCCTTCTTTAAAAGTTCAGATGCAAGTTCTACCTTATCATCCTCACACTTAGACTTTCCAACATTTTTTCCTAAAGCCTTTAAGAAAGTAAACATCATACCTCCACCGATAATTAATTTATCAGCCTTTTCAAGTAAAGCAGATATTACTTCAATCTTATCTGATACCTTAGAACCACCAAGAATAGCTACATATGGTCTTTGAGGATTATCAACAGCTCCGCCAATAAACTTAATTTCCTTTTCAAGTAAGAAACCAGCAGCTGTTTCACTAATATGAGCAGCAATACCTACGTTTGATGCAGCGGCTCTATGAGCTGTACCGAAGGCATCATTTACGAATACATCACCTAAAGATGCCCAATAAGCACCAAGTTCAGGATCATTCTTAGATTCCTTCTTTCCGTCTAAATCCTCATAACGAGTATTTTCAAACATAACGATTTCGCCATTTTCCATATTAGCAATGGCATCCTCTAATGCTTTACCACGAGTAACAGGAACAAACTTAACATTAATTCCAATTAACTCTTGAAGACGCTTAGCAACAGGAGCTAAAGTGTTCTTTGCTAAATCAGCCTCTTCCTTAATACGTCCTAGGTGTGAAAATACAATTGCCTTTCCACCATTTTCTACTACATATTTAATTGTTGGCAATGCTTCACGAATACGGTTATCATCAGTAATGACACCATCCTTCATAGGAACATTAAAATCAACTCTAATTAATACCTTTTTACCTTTTACATTTAAGTCTGTAATAACTTTCTTAGCCATTTTATTACCTCCATTACGATTAATGACCTTACAATATTATTATACCATTTGTATTATCTAATGACAATTAGAAATCGGTTACATATATTTTTTAAAAAATGTCATCCAAAGCTGGATGACACTATTATTATAAATCAGCAATGTTAATTTCAGTTTCGCAGTCAAAGAAATGACACTTATTCATATCAAATACAAGTTTAACATCTGAGTCAAATGTTAAATCTGAACGAGATTGTACTGACGCAATTAAGCCGCATCCACCAACCTCAGTGTAAATGTTAGTCTCTGCTCCTAAAAGCTCAGAGATTTTAACCTTACAATCAACAACCGCATTAGGGTATGTTTCAAACATAATTGGGTCACGTTCATCATGAATATTTTCAGGACGAATTCCTAAGAATATCTTTTTTCCAATAAAGTTTTTATCCTTTAGTAATTGAAGCTTTCCTTGAGGAATTTCAATCTTAACGTTTTCCTTAGAAGTTGTAAAAATACCATTCTCTGATGCAGTACCTTCAATAAAGTTCATAGGAGGAGTTCCAATGAATCCACCAACGAATACATTATGAGGGTGTGAATAAATTTCCTTTGGTGTACCAACTTGTTGAATACGACCATCTTTCATACAAACAATTCTTGATGCCATTGTCATAGCTTCAATTTGGTCATGTGTTACATAAATAGTTGTAGCATTTAAACGACGATGAAGTTTAATAAGCTCTCCACGTGTAGAAACACGAAGCTTAGCATCTAGGTTAGAAAGAGGCTCATCCATTAAGAATACCTTAGCATCACGAACGATAGCACGACCTAAGGCAACACGTTGACATTGACCACCTGATAATTGTCTTGGCTTACGTTCAAGATAAGGTGTAAGACCCAAAATTTCAGCAGCTTGCTTAACCTTTTCTTTGATTACATCACGATCAATACGACGAAGACGAAGACCAAATGCCATATTTTCATAAACTGACATATGAGGATAAAGAGCGTAGCTTTGGAATACCATCGCAATATCACGATCCTTAGGTGATACGTCATTTACCATTCTATCATCAATCCATAATTCACCGGCTGAAATATCCTCAAGACCAGCGATCATACGAAGTGTTGTTGACTTTCCACATCCAGATGGACCTACGAAGCAAATAAATTCCTTATCTTTAATTTCAAGATTGAAATCAAAAACAGCTTGAGTTCCATTAGGATAAATTTTATTAATATTTTTTAAGCTTAATGTAGCCATAATATAAATCCTCCTGTAATTAATACACCCATATTATAGCAAATCATTTTTTAAAAAAGAATGTACAAACTGCACATTCTTTAAATTTATTCTCCTTTTATCATACTATAAATAATATAAGCATCCTTAAATCTTCTTAAATCATAGCCTGTTTTTTTATAGAATTTATCAAGCTTATTAATTAAGGTATTTCTATGCATATATAAATCAGCTGAAGTTTTTAAAATGTTTAAGTCATTATTAATAAATGTATTAATAATATTATTCATTTCTATATCATTAAAATATTCCCCTAAAAGTTCTTTTTTTAAGGATAAATCATTTAAGCAAATAGCCTCATCAATTAATTCCCACTCATGATATATTTCTTTTTTCTTTGCCAAGATAAAATACTTATAAATCATTTCATAATTATCTTTAATCGATGCTTCTTCTATTTTTTTCGAAATATAACATTTAAAAAATGTATTTAAATCAAACATATAGGCTTTAATCGCTTCTTCAAACATTAATTCTTCATAATCATTATAAGGATATATAATAACATCATTATATAGTATAGGCTTTACCGGCCCAATCAATGAAAAGATAAGCGATGAAAGCTCATCGCTTGTATCTTTTTTTAAATATAAAAAATACTTATTCATCATCATCACTATCATTCAGATTGTTTTCATCATCTGAATCGTCATCTACAATTTCTGCGTCCTTTATTTCTTCTTTATTTGTATTAAATCGACTATTATTTTCATATAAATGACTACTCATATAAGGACTATATTCGTTTCCATTTTCTTGATTTAAAGCGGCTTCATCGTATCTTACCATTCTTGTTGATGACAATCTATCTCCTACTGAAATATGATCCCTTGTAATATAAATAACATTTATAATAAATGCTATGAAACAACAAATATTTAAAATATTATATAATCCAAAGCCTACTAAATCTCTTAATACTAACGTTCCCATCGTAGGGTCTTCACCCTCAAGACTTTCGACCTTAATTTTCATAAGCATTCGGCCAACGGTTTGTTTAGACCAATAATAACCTAATATATCATAATATAAGACGATTATTATCAAATAGCTCAAGAATGAAACTATAGATGATGTAAGAGTATACTTCATACTTGCAGATGCATAACTTCTACAGTCCTCAACACTATTAATGACCATACTAGAAAAATCAGAATCATATCTAGCACACGTATTTTTTACCGTTTCATCATCAACTAAATAATACACATATAAAGCTACTTGTTCATCATTAATATCAGTGGTTAGATTTGAATTTCCTGTGGGAGAAAGCTTATTATTTATCATTTCAACTAAAACAGGTTTAACGTGAGGGTCAATTTTTTCAAATTGAGGTTCTTTTACTCTAAAAACAACCAAAAGTAAAAGCGAAAGCAAAAATGTAACAAAACCAATAATAATTGTATCAATTAAAAATGCAACAAATCTTTGACTAGGATTTGCAAGTGTCTTCATATGAAACCACCAACCTTTGTCAAAATTATAGCATAAAATTATCTATTATACAAACGCATCTTATTTAAGTTTATTATTAAATTTAAGCACATCTAAATTAATGCTATTTTTCTTTCTCAATCTAAAAAAATGATCCTTTTTATTTTTTTGCACAAGTTCTTTTATAATTTTTTCAAAATCATCAAACATATAATAAGATAAACTACCCGGTATTGTATTAATCTCATTTAAATATATCTTACTGTCCTTATAAAAGAAATCAATTCTTACAATATCCTTTGCTCCTATTACCTTATAAGCTAAAGACCCAATTTCAAAAATTCTTTTAATAAGCTCATTATCATCTAAAAATAAATGGGAATATAATTTATGATTTGATAAATATTTTTCCTTGAAATCAAATATATCATCAGTGTAATTTATAAGTTCAACCTTAGACATTTTAATACTTCCATCATCATAAAAGGCCGCTGAGAATTCCTGCATATCTTCTAAATACTCCTCAATAATAAGTTCACTATCATATTTTAATGCCTTAAGTGATTTCTTTATCAATTCATCTTCATCTTTACATACACTTATTCCTAAAGACGATCCACACCTTTTAGGCTTTACAATAACCGGATAAGGAATCTCAACTAAATCATAAGGCTTATAGCTCTGTTTTTTAACTTGTAAAATTCCTTCGCTATTTAACATTTTATAGCATAGCCATTTATCCATTGCCACAACGCCAGGATAAACACCACTACCAAAATAAGGTATTTCATAGAAATCTAGAATAGCACCAATTGTATCTTCTATTCCATAACCATGATTTGCAAGAATAATAAAATCAATTTTTTCAGCTGCCAATGCTTTTTTATTTAATAAAATTCTTTTTCCTTTTTTATTAATAATTTTATCCATTGATGGCTTTTTAATATAATACAATTCATTTTTAGAATCTAAATATAAAAATTTTACATCCGAGATTCTATGATACAAAGCCATTGCACTTACAATGGAAATTTCATGCTCGCTTGATGAACCACCACAAAGTAAACCAATCATTAAATCACCATTATAAAAATATGCTAAAGTTTATTATTTATTATAAATAAATATCGGGTACGTCATTTTCAATCAAAACAGCCTCATTATTAAAGCTTAACATAAGTCTTGCTTCATCTACACTTCTAACATAGGAATGGTTTATTTCAATTAAATCATATAAAATTTTACTAGTAGAAAGCTTCACTATATAAGCATAATCACATATTTCATTTATTCTTTTTGCATATTTTAAATATAAATTTGGTAACAGCTTTTTACATTCAACAAAACCAGGTGTAATAATTATTTTCTTCTTATTATAATGTTTTAACTGTTCTAAAGCTTTAAGAGCTCCTTTTAAATTGGAATTAAATGAATCATCTATAATAATACTATTTCCGATTTCTAATATTCTTTGTCTAGAGGCTGGTCTTTTAATATTTTCAAGTCTAAAAATCAGTTGGTTATAATCAATTTTATATAAAACTCCTAAAATAATTCCAGGCATCATATTGGAAATATCAATTTCATCATAACCATTATTTTTAAATTTAAAAACGAAATCATTATAAGCATAGATATTTACATAATCCTCTAAAATTTGATAACTAAAATCAGCATTTTTACCATAGCTTATAAGATATGAAGTTCCATTATAGCTATAATTTCTTAAATATTCATTATCATAATTTAAAATCGCAATTCCTTTTTCACCAAGTCCATCTATAATTGACATTTTTTCCTTAATAATATTAGAAATATTTTTAAATGAATCCAAATGCATTGGTCCAATTCCCGTTACGACTGCGATATTAGGAAAAAAAGCACTAGTAAGCTTTTTAATATCATTAATATGATTGCTTCCCATTTCTAATATTAAGGCATTATAATACTTTAAATTATGGTTATTAAGTTCTAAAGAAATACCATTTAAAGTATTATAGGAGGCCTTAGTAGCCAAAGGTGTTATGTCGTCTAAAATTTGCGACATAAAATATTTAGTTGTTGTTTTGGCAAATGAACCTGTAATTCCAATTACATCATGATTAAATTCTTTTCTTTTTAAGATTGCTTTCTTTAAATAATAATGACTTATTTTCCGTTCAATTAGATTACTTATAAAAAAAGGAATACATAAGATAAAAATAAATAAATAGCTTATACATAAATAAGAATTGATATATAAAAAAGGTATCAAAATTATAAATAATCTAATAATTCTTTTAGTAAATTTAAGCTTTATTCGTAATTTAGAATATAAATATAGTAAATAAACTAATATTAAAAAAGCCATAATCAAAGAATTATAACCACTAATAAAATAGATAAGATACACCATTAATATTAATAATTCTAAGTAAAAATGGCGAATAAAATAATTAAGATATTCCTTAATATGATAATGCGCTTGCTGATAGATAGTTATAATTAAAGGAAGATATGAAAGCGATAAGACAAGTGATATAAAGCTAAGCATAGTTTTCAATCACCTTACTAAGCAAAACTGTTTCCTTAAGATAAGCAAAATGATTTCCTTTTATTTCAATTAATCCAGACCCATGCATTTTTCTTTTACCATAATAAGCTACTCTTTTAGGTACAACCTTATCATTATTAGCATAAATAATTAAAACCTTATTACCATCAATATTTTTAAATGATATTTTTTTCATATCACTAAATACATTATTCATCGTTTGTCTCATTAAGGGGGATGCATTTTTATAATCAGCAGAAGGCTTTGATATTTTAAATAGCTTATTAGCTAAAAGCTTAACCCTTGTTTTTAAAGTTCTATAATCATAAATAGGGGTTGAAATTAAAATTATTTTATAATGATAAAGCTCTGCCATTTTAAGGGCAATCCTTCCCCCAAACGAATGACCAATGATTAAAGGATTATCTATTTTCATATTTATAATAAAATCGTTTATTGATTTAGCATAATCATTTAAATTAAAAGCCCTTTCTAGCTTAGATTCCCCAAAGCCAGGTAAATCTAGCAAATAAGACTTGAAATTAGAATCTAGATGAGAAGCTAAGGCTTTAAAGCAGTGATGAGAGCCACCAAAGCCATGAAGGAAAACAATTTCCTTCTTACCACTACCTAAGGTATCATAAAAAAGATTATTAATCGTCAACGTACCACCTAATTTAATATATGCCTAAGATAAAAAAATAGTCCCATTTTTGGGACTAATAAACTAATCGATAAATTCCATTTCATAAGAAAAAAGATATTCTTCACCTGGTTTTAAACTATTAATTCCTTCTTTCTTAGATAACTCCAAATTAGGCTTTTCAAAATCAGGAAGTCCATCCCATGGTTCAATACAAACAAAATCACCAGCATTAGGCTTACTCCAAATAGATAAATACTTAGAATGAAATCTAAAGCTAATTCTTCTTCCATCCTTTCTTTTTAAAGTCAAATGATTGAAGTTATTATCACAAATTAAGGTTTTATATTTTCTAAAGAAATCCTTATCAACCTCTATTTTTTCCACCTCACCCAATGTCTTTTTTCTAGTAATAAAGAATCCATCATCATTAAGCTCATAATAAGTGATTAATGTTTTCTTATCAAAAAGAACATAATTTCCTTTAGTATCATTATCTTCATAATTAACTCTTATAGCAGGATGACCGCCGATACCAAAATACATTATTTTATCATCTATATTTTTAACCTTATATTCAACATCCAAAATATTATTATTTCTTGTATAAGTGACATAGAGTTCAAATTTATAGGGATAATGTTTTAACGTTTCTTCATTTGAGGTCAAATAAATAGTATCACTATTTTCACTCTTAGCAATAAGCTTAAAATTACTATATTTGGCAATACCATGAATTTTCATTGAATATTCCTTGTCATCTACCATATATTTTTCATTCTTAAGTCTAGCAACAAAAGGGAAAATAACATTATCCTGTCCCGACCAAATTGACTCATCTAAAATGAATAACCTTTCTTCATTTGAAACCATAATAGAAGTTAAAGATCCACCATCTAATTTATATTTATAGTTTAGCATTTTAACACCTCAAAGCTAATTCCAATTAGCTAAATATTTTTTAATTAGGAAAGAACAAAAGTAATTCTAGATACATTAAGCAATTACATTTTAAAATAACACTAGCATCTATTTTTCTTTTTAAATACATAATAAACATCCATATTTTAAGTCTATCACAAAATAATAGAATAATCCACAAATGCTATCACATTTTATGAGGCACTTTTATCATTTTCATCACATTTTATGAAAAACAGCCTCATTTCTGAGACTGTTTTTTAATTTTATTTATAATTAGATTTATCTATTAGCTAAATTTAATAAATTTATTTTTTTTAAATGTTAATAATCTACTTAGAAGCATTATAAATGACATAATTACTACTATTATAATTCCAAGCCATGATGTATTGAATAACCTTATACTTGCATATTTTCCTCCACCACATGCTAAATTTAAAATTAAATTACAACCAAAATTTAAAAAAATTCCCAAAATTAATGAACATGCAATCATAAGTAAATCTTCAATTAAATATAGCTTCAAGGCGTCTGTTCCATTAAAGCCGTTAATCTTATATAAGTAATTAAAATCACTATTATTTTTTAAGAGTTTTATTGACTTATCATAATAAACTAAAATAGTAATTAAATATCCAATAAGTATGGTAGGAATCAAAATATTTTTGAAGAATATCATAATATTATTTGCATCTTGAATTTTCAAATACAAAGCTGATTCATCAGTCATTTTGTGTGTATACATATATTTAAAAGCATTATAATTTGTTTTTACTAAATATGAATCATAATACATCATCTCATTATTTTTAATTTCAAATAATAATTCACTTGAAGTGTAAATAGTTGGTATAGTATCTAAATTTACCGTACTCATATTAATACAGTTATAGGCTTCAAAAAATTTATTATAATCACCAACAATAGTTTTTACTTTATCATTAATTACAACTTGATATTTACCATCAATTTTTTCATTGCTAATATTTTCATCAATTACCCATTTTATTGGAACTCCATCTAAAATCGATATAAACGTTCCTGATTCACAAGGTATATATAATAATGAATAAATATTTTTTATGTTATTACTAAAAATACTCCAATCATCCTTATATGATTGTGAATATTCTTGTTGATATTTAGTATAATCTGTTTCAATTATTCCTGATATCTTATAAATAAAATCATTAATTCTTATACCATTTGTAATAATATCTTCATAACTTCTGCTTTCATACTGTTCAATTTTATCAGCGATGTAATCCGTAATTAAAAAATCACCTTTTTTGTAACATCCAAATTTTAAACTAAAGAAATCTTGTTCAATAATACTTACGCCTGAAAAAGAAATATTAAAATCATACTTAATATCATCCTTAATAACTCTACCTGTTTGAATTTTTTCAACATGCTCCAAGATATTTAAATTAAAAGCCTCATCTTTTGAGTCATTAACTTGATAATCATTTGTAAACGAAACAATAGATTGCTTATTTTCATTATACGCATTGTATGCCATTTTAGGTAAATTTAAAAGTGATAGATTTATAAAAAACAACATTAATCCAATAAAAAAACCAATTATTAAAGAAAATAGAATTAACTTTTTTTGATTATTCTTTATAAGATTTTTAATGCATAGCTTAAATCCTATTAGCTTTGCATCTTCGAATGAATCTACATCATGCTTTACAATAGTGTTATTTAATTTTTTTGTTGATGAATCTTCCAAAACATTAATTAAAATTTTATTACCATTTAGAGAAGTCAAATAATCAACAAGCTTATTTTTTTGTATACTGTTTAAATTCATAGGCATCGTAAGAACATTATCTTTCAATATAATATCCCCTTTATTATCATCACAGGTAATTACTTCTGCTTTATGATTATCTGTAATTTTAATTATCATATCCGAAAGATCATTAACTAAATCTTCATTATGAGATACAATTACTACCAATGATAATTTGCTTATTTCATGTAATACCTCAAATAATACCTTCTCTGTTTTTGTATCTAAAGAATTAGTTGGTTCATCAATCAAGTAGCATGCTCTAATTTTTGAAAGTTCTAATATTAAATTAGCTTTTTGCATTTGTCCACCAGACATTGTATCTATTCTTTTTTCTAAAAGTGATTCGAATGAAAAAGCCTTAACTAATTTATCAAACCTATTTTTATCATAGATATCCTTAAATAAATTCAATATTTCTATAAGTGAATATTTATAATTACGATATTCCTGTGAAACATAAGATATAAGCTTATTTCTTATATAAAAATAGTTATTTTCATCATATATAACATTATCAAACTTAACCGTACCAAATGAAGCACATAAAGTTGTAGATAAAATTCTAAGTAGGGTTGTTTTTCCACTACCATTATTACCAATAACGGATACCAAACCATTTGTTGGTAAAACAATATTAATACTATCTAAGGCTTGTTTGCCATTATAATCTTTACTTAAATTTTTTATTTCTATCATATAACTATTTTCTCTTAAGTCCAATATTTAATTATGCCAATGTTAACTGCAGTACTTCCCGTAATAGGCTTAATAATTATCGTTTCAAAATTTGAAAAATATCCAAGCTCATTCGATTCATCTGGCCTAATATTTTCTAATTTTTCTTTAGACGAATAATTATAAGCTTCTGCTTCTGATTTAGCATAAGATATACCAAGGCTTCGACCTTCTACAATAATATAGCTTGTATCATCCGCAAGAACAAATGAATCATTTTCATCCTTATATACATTATAGTAAGTAATTGCAAATCCCGAAATACTAGTACTCTTATTTTCAAGTACTAGTGTCATATCAAGTTTAGAAGCTCTAATTTCTTTCAAACCACCTGCCCTAATACAAGATGTTAAAAGTAAAATAAAACTAATCATCATTAAAAAATATTTTTTCATATTATCTACCTCTCTTCCAACAAAATTCTACTTTAATTCTAAAGTTATGTCAAATACTCAAAAGTCAGCTTTTTGGTTGTATATATATCAAAAATACAAAAAAAGAGAAATATCATTTAAAAAAGTGAATGTTTCTCTTTAATATTATTATATTTTATCATTAAAAATCATTTTTAATGCACCTAAAAAATTCATCTTTAGGCCTGTATTTTCAATGATTTTCAATGATTTATCATCATGTTTTTTTAAATATGAATCTAAAGCATTAAGTGCACTCGCTTCATTTTCATCTGATTTAGAAAGCAATTCATCTCGTGCTTCTTCATATTCCTTTTCTTTAAGCATATAAAGTGCTACAAGCTTACAATAAGCAACCGTCCTTAGAAGTTTAATTTTCCCATCTAAAATTGAAAGAATTTCTGAATATTTTTTTAGTGCTATACATGAAACAGTAAAATAAGCTAATGCATTATCACTAATATCACATATTTTACCTATTCCTTTTAATGATAAATATTGACTTTTAGCAAGATTATAACAACTCTGAAAATCAGTAATTTTAGAATAAACATTCATATAGGTATTATTTAAATACAAAACCCTCATAAAATTATTATCCTTTAAAAAATAATTTTTAGCCATATCAGCATAATAAAGAAATTTTATATAATCTTTTTCTTTTGCATAAAGGGATGCTATAGCATTAAAAATTAACCCATCATCAAAATTATTAATCGAATAATATTCTGTAAAATTTGATGGACATGCTGTATGAAAAATTTCAAAAATGTTTTTAAGTTAAAATTAAAAAAATTCTCATAGCATTTATTCTCTTTATAAATATCAAAAGCCTTTTTTTCTTCTTCCGGCTTTAATATCTTATTAAGCATCATAAAAGATTTAAAATTATATAATATTGGAAATAAAATACTATTTGTTGCAATCTCATGATCTAGGGTATTCATATAGCTATCATAATTATCGAAGCACTTATAATACATATCGTTATAAATATTGGTAAATAGTATTTCCATATTTGAAATTTCTTCATTTGTTAAGAGTCTATAATTAAAATAGTCAGCTAAAATTTTAATTATTTCATGCCCTATCGCTTGTTCACTCTTACGGGCTCTTCTGTATGATGTTGGACTAATACCAATAGATATTAAAAATTCATCCTTATTTAAGTTTTGATTTTTAATTACTACATCAAATAAATAAAAATATATACTTGTATTTTGATATTCACTAAGTTTTATATCCTTCAATTTAACTTCTCCTTTTAAAAAAATAGCCTCATTTCTGAGACTATATTTTATTAATTTTGTTGATTCTTACTTAAAGAATCTCTTATTTCTTCAAGTAATTCCACTACTGGATCTTTAGGAGCTGGTTTAGCTTCTTCTTCCTTTTTCTTAGCTTCTAAAGCTGCGGCTGCTTCTTCCTTAGCACGCTTTTCCTCTAAATAAGCTAATTCTTTCTTATTAAGCTTAATGCCCTTTGAATTTTTAAAGTTAATAATGTTTTCAATATTTTTTGTCTTTTCAGCACCATCCTTAATATTATTGAACGTTCTAATAATTAAGAATAGAACAAAAGCTACAAGTAAGAAATTAATTATAGCACTAATAAATGCACCCCAGTCAATTAAAATTGAATTAGCAAGGTCAAGAACTTGTTTGCCATCTTCAACCTTATATACCTTTACAAGAACAGTATACATTTTATCAAGAGCATCATTATCTCCACCGAAGCAATAATAAAGCACCATATTAATAATAGGCTTTAAAATACCATTTGATAAAGCTGTTACAATTGCTGTAAAAGCGGCACCAATAATAGTACCAACAGCCATATCCATTACATTTCCACGTGAAATAAACTTCTTAAATTCTTGAAAAAACTTCTTCATACACAACATCCTCCATAGCTATATTATAAAATTCTTAGACAAATTTCGCAAGATTATTTCTTTTTCATTTTAAAACGCTTTTCATGAGCAAGCATATCCTCATTCTTAATTTCTTTAAAGCCATTTCCTAAAACCTCAGATGTATCTGATACAATAACAAAGGCCTTGCTATCTATAGCTGATACCATTTCCTTAAGTTCATTTAATTGACCTGCCTTAACTACTGTCATTAAAATTCCTTTATCAAGCTTAGAATACATTCCAACTCCATCTATTTTAGTAACTCCTCTTGGTGAATGATTAATTAAATAATTACCAATTTCATCAGGCATATCAGTTACGATATAGCAAAGCTTTGATCTATTTAGGCCAATAATTATCATATCAGACATCTTAGCAGATAGGAAAATAACAATTAAAGCATATAGCACATTAGAAATGCTTTTCATACATATGGCACCAGATACAACAATAATACCATCAAGCATAGCTGTAAAAACAGGAATTGATAAAAACGGCATTAAATTATGTAGGAATCTTCCTAAAAGCTCCGTACCACCTGATGATACACGATATTTACAAAAAAGACCAATCGCTATACCTTGAATAACACCACCAAAAACCGCACCCATAAGGCCGTCATCCTTAACAATTGCCGGTACACGCTCAAACAAGGTAGTTGCAAGACCTAAGCATACAGTTGTGACAAGACAATTAATCGTAAATTTAACGCCTTCTTCAAAAAAACTAATAATTAAAATTGGAATATTACAAGCAATAATTATGATACCAACACTTATAGGAATATAGCGACTTAACAAAGTCGCAAGCCCCGAAATTCCACCGGCAACAATACTATTAGGTACGAGGAAGCAGTCCAAAGAAAATGCATACAACACACATGCTAGTATCATCATAAAATATCTTTTAATTTCTTTTTTTAGATTTATATTCATATTATGATTCAAGTCCACTAATAGGGGCTCTTTCCTCCAACCTAAATTCAACCTTTGCTATATCAGCCTTAAGGTTTATAATTTTTTTTATATAATCATCATTTAATTTTTCAAAATCAATTTGACCATTTTTGATATATTCAAATGGAAATTCATTTTTAATTTTATTAATTTCTTCTTTGATATCATCAATATGCTTATTTATTAATTTAATATCGCTACATTTAGGTAAATCTTCATATTTAGCCTTCAATAATTCATCTAAATCTTCATTAATAAACGCTTCTAAATAAGTATTATATTGCTTTAAAGTCTCATCATTAGATGATTCTAAAACATATGGATGTAAGCTTAAAATTATATTTCTCATTGTAAATTCTAAAGCATCGTGATTTATATCATCAGATGTTTCAATATATTCTTCAGTCATTGATAGAATTGTTTTCGTTTCTTCAATTTCCTTAAGATTAGGTTCCGTAGCCTTATAGGCCTTATCCTCTAAAGAATCAACATTTTGATTATAGGGAATACTTCTTAAAATATCTTCCTTTGTTTTTAAATAGTTAAGCTTATATTTTAAATTTTGAAATTCAATAATTTGATCCTTAATTGCATAATTCATTTTAGCAATATAAACTGCCTTTTGATATAAAAGACATTCCTTAGCTAAAATAAAATCCGCTAAGCGATTAATTAAATAATTATTATATTGAGCCTTATAATAGTCAAAATAGCTATTTAATTTTTCTGCCTCAATATTATTAATTACCTTTCCAGCTTGTAAAGAGTTAACTATATAGTAGCTAAAATTTAGCGGATCACCCTCATGCATTGTAATCACTCTAAGATCTACATCTTGCGGAAAATCAACATTATAAAATAATACACGGGGAATTACCATTTCCTTTGCACCACCTGGATACCAAGCTCTTCCTAAATACTTTTTATTATTACCACTAGATATAACACGTGTATTAGCAAAAATAAAGCCATATTTGCTAGAAGCGTACGTATCAGGAGCGCATAAATAGGCATTAGAATCTAGAATTTGTAACATTTTAATCGTTGAATTATTAATAATCGCATCCCCACTACCAAAGATAAAATCAACATCACCTTCAATATAACAGTTATCAAAGTAATTATCACTAGCATCAATATATAATGTATCCTGCTCACTTATAAAATCAATATTGGTATATGTACCAAAGCACGCTTCTGTTTTAAACGCGACATTTTGATTTCCCTTATTTCCTAGTACACGGTGATAGCTATTTTCAATAATTAAATTTTCAAGACGAAGATATGTAGCACTTGGCTTTACTGTTAAAGACGCTGAGCCCGTTGTACCATAGGTTTTAACACCATCACCACCATCTTCCTTCCTTACAATCATTCCATTCCTTGCATCATAGGTAATTTTAGCCTTTGTAACACCAATAATTGTTAAATGTGAAGTTGTAATTACATATTTTCCATAATATGTATCATCATATAAGAAAATGGTATCATATTCCTTGGCAGCCAGAAGAGCCTCAGCCAATGTTTCAACTATTTTACCATCTCTATCTATTTTGCTTAAATTTTCTTTTTTTGACACTAAATATTTCATATAAAACACCTTAATTAATTCATTATAATTTTACACTTTATGGCTTTATTTTTCAATAATATAGTATTTTATTTAAAAAAAGGTTTATTTGCTTAGCAAATAAACCAATAAATTTTATTCCAGTTCAAAGGCACCAGTATATAATTGATAATAACGGCCTTTCTTTTCGATAAGCTCCTCATGTGAGCCACGTTCAATAATATGACCAAGCTCAAGAACCATAATAGCCTTTGAATTCTTAACGGTTGATAATCTATGAGCAATTACAAATACTGTACGACCATCCATTAGCTTATCCATACCATCTGTAACAAGTGCCTCGGTTCTAGTGTCAATCGATGAAGTTGCTTCATCAAGAATCAAAACAGGCGGATTTGAAATCGCAGCACGGGCAATAGAAAGCAATTGTCTTTGACCCTGTGACAATTGAGAGCCATTAGCAGTCAATACTGTATTATAGCCATCTGGTAAATGTTTAATAAATTGATCAGCATTAGCAAGCTTAGCAGCTGCATATACCTCTTCATCTGTCGCATCAAGCTTACCATAACGAATATTTTCCATAATAGTGCCTGTAAATAGATTAGTATCCTGTAAAACCATACCAAGAGCACGTCTTAGGTCAGGCTTTTTGATTTTATTAATATTAATACCATCAAATCTAATCTTACCATCCTGAATATCATAGAAACGATTAATTAGATTCGTAATCGTTGTTTTACCTGCACCAGTAGCTCCAACAAAGGCGATTTTTTGACCAGGTTTTGCAAATAATGATACATCATGAAGAACAATCTTATCAGGATAATATCCAAAATCAACATCAAAGAATCTTACATCACCCTTTACCTCAGTATAAGTAATTGTACCATCATGATGAGGATGCTTCCAAGCCCAAAGACCCGTTCTTTCCTTAGCTTCCTTAAGCTCTCCATTTTCAGTTTTTGCATTAACAAGTGTTACATAACCATGATCCTCTTCTGATTTTTCATCAAGAAGTTCAAAGATTCTTTCAGCACCAGCAAGTGCCATAATAATAGAATTAAACTGATTTGAAACCTGTGATACCTGATTACAGAACATCTTATTATATCCAAGATATGATACTAAAAGTCCTACTGTAAAACCTAAAATAGTATTTAATGCTAAATATGAGCCAACCATTAGAGTAACTGAATATGAAATGTATCCTAAGTTATTCATTACTGGCATTAAAATATTAGCATACATATTAGCCTTAGTAGCTGTTGCACATAATCTATCATTAACCTCATCAAAATCATGCTTAGCATCTTCTTCATGATTGAAGACCTTAACTACCTTTTGACCCTCAAGCATTTCTTCAACATATCCATTTAAAGAGCCAATATCAATTTGTTGTTTAACAAAACCCTTACCAGAACGAGATCCTAAGAATCTTGTAACTAAAACCATTAAGCAAACAGTAAATAAAACAATAAGTGCAAGAATAAAATTAGCTCTAAACATAAATACAGCCAGCATAATCATCATTATAATACTAGTTGTAAGCTGAGGAATTGATTGACTAATCATTTGACGAAGAGTATCTGTATCATTTGTATAACGAGACATTATCTCGCCATGAGTATGACGATCAAAATACATAATAGGTAAGCTTTGCATATGCTCAAACATCTCATCACGTACATTCTTTAATACACCGTTCGCAACGCTTACAACTGTACGAGCATTAATATATGAAGCAATAACCCCAATCGCATAGAAAATGATTACAGGCGTAATTTGATGCCATAGGTAGCTAGTATCAACACTATGAGTTATCTTATAAGTTTCTTGAAGCTTGGGAATTATCGTATCAATAAGTGTCGCATTGAAATTTGTACCATAAACAGTTGAAAATGATGTTATGCAAATACATATAATTACAATAATTAATTGAAGCCAATATTTTTTAAAAATTATACCTAAAAGACGCTTTAGGGTCTTTAAAGGTGAATGTGCACCTTTTTTATTCTTCATGTGAACCAGCTCCTTTCACTTGAGATGTATATACTTCTTTATAAATTTCATTACTTTTTAAAAGTTCTTTATGTGTACCAACGCCAGAAATATGGCCATCATCTAAAACAATAATCATATCAGCATCCTCAACTGAAGAAATTCTTTGGGCAATGATAATCTTAGTTGTATCAGGAATTTCCTCACGGAAGGCTTTTCTAATTAACGCATCAGTCTTAGTATCAACAGCACTTGTTGAATCATCCAAAATTAAAATCTTAGGATGCTTCATCAAAGCACGAGCAATACACAAACGTTGACGTTGTCCTCCTGAAACATTAGCACCACCCTGTTCAATATGAGAATTATATTTATCGGGGAAACGTGATACAAACTCATCAGCTTGAGCAAGCTTACTTGCATGTTCAATTTCTTCTTCGGTTGCAAATTCGTTACCCCATCTCAAATTGCTTGCAATAGTACCTGTAAATAAGACGTTCTTTTGAAGAACAACTGATACCTCATCACGTAGCGTTTTTATATCATAATCCTTAACCTCAACGCCACCAACCTTTAAAGAACCTGAAGTAATATCATAAAGACGAGGAATCAAATTAACAAGCGTTGACTTAGCACTACCAGTACCACCAACAATACCAACGGTCATACCAGATTTAATATTTAAGTTAATATCACTTAAAACAAGCTTATTCTCACTATCTTCGTAAGAAAAATCAACATGGTCAAAAACAATTGAGCCATCATTAACTGTATAAACCGGATTTTCACAATTTTTAATTGTTGGTTCTTCGTTAATTACAGCACTAATACGCTCAACAGAGGCTTTAGACATTGTAATCATTACAATAATCATCGAAAGCATCATAAGACTCATTAAAATTTGCATAATATATGTAAATAAGGCATTTAAATCACCCGTTGTGAATGTAGATGTATACGGAGCACAAAGTTTAGCACCCATAAATGATACAAACATAAAGCAAACATAAACAGCAGCCTGCATAAATGGATTATTAAATGCTAGCCATCCTTCAGCCTTAACTGAATATTTATAAATTTCTTCTGATGAATGTTTAAATTTCTTTGTTTCAAAGTCTTCACGTACAAAGGCTTTAACCGTTCTTGCACCAGCAACATTTTCTTGAACAACCGTATTTAGGTCATCATATTTAGCAAACATTTTCTTAAAATTAGGATGAGCTTTTGTCATAATGAAAAACAATGCTAAAGCAAGTACAGGCACAACAACTACGAAAATCATTGAAATTTTAGGACTAATAACAATTGACATAATGAATGCAAAAATAAGCATAAATGGAGCACGTACAGCAATACGAATTACCATTTGGAATGACATTTGAACATTAGTTACATCTGTTGTAGTACGAGTTATTAAGCTTGATGTTGAAAACTTATCAATGTTTGCAAAAGAGAAATCCTGAATTGAATAATAGATTTCCTTACGTAAATTTTTAGCAAAACCACATGATGCCTTAGCCGAAAAAATTCCCGATAGGACTCCAAAGCCAAGTGATAATATAGCAAAACCAATTAAAATGAAACCCGCAATAATAGCCGCCTTTTGGCTAGGAACATCGCTTAAAAATTTAAGTAAGGTTAGCTTTAATGTAGCACCCGCCTCATGCTTATTATTAAAATCAATAATATTAATTATATCTGACATTACAAGAGGAATTAATATTTCCATCACAACCTCTAGGGCAACTGTAATGGGAGACATAATTGTGGAAAATTTATAGCCGTTTATACACGACAAAATACTTTTTTTCTTCTTTTTTTCCATATATATCCGCTCCTTTTTTAATATTTTTCGATATTGTTAAGTATTCTCTTAAGAAGATCACTAAGTAATTGCTCTTCTTCTTTATTAATCGAAGAAAACGCTTCTTTTTCAACCTGTTCAATATTTTTTGTAATTTGATTATGAATATCTAACGCTTTTTTTGTTAATACAATTCTTTTAAGACGTTGATCCGTAGGAATAGATTCTCTTACAATAAAACCCATTTTTTCAAGATTTTGTAAAGTAGATGTAACCGATGACCCTCTAAGCTCGAAATGCTCCTCAATATCCTTTTGAAAAACATCACGATTTTTCGATTCACATCTAACATAACCAATTATTCTTCCTTGAACACCAGAAACCCCTAATTTTTGGTTTGCATGATCAATTTCTCGTTTCATTTTATGAGCGACCTTATGTATTAATCCACCTAAATTAGTCATAGCATCCTCCTTGATTACTTAGAAACCTAAATAATTTTAACATAAAAAAATAACAAATTCAATTTTAAATTGAAAATGTTATTTAAAACTAAAACGTTTTCATTTTTTCTTACGTCCCTTATACTCTCTTAAAATAGATGCATAGGCATAAACATACTCATTATCATGCTTATAGGCTGATTCCTTTATTTGCTCAAAATATTCTGAGGTAGTTTTGTTTTTAGCCTTTTTAGCAGCTTTAATAATTTGTTCAATACTTGAATAGAACATTGGGTGATTAGCATCATAAATGCACTCAAAATGATGAACTAAATGCGAGTTGTCATCAAAAAAAGAAAATATCTTTGATAAAGCATTAGGAAGCCTTAAAGGTTTTACCATACTATTAAGATCTTCATCAGTAGCAATCATACTTATAAGCTTATATAAATGATAGCCCGTAACATATCTTTTTAATCCATCAGGATTTTTTTGATAATCAGTAAACAATCTTCCAATAAGCTTTATTCTTCTAAATACCCTACTACTAGAATTATTTTCATTATATTTTTTCTTAAATAATGATAAATGACTTCTAATATCTTCACCATTTAAAAATGTTTCATAAATATTAATCGCATCATCAAGCAAATAAGGAGTTTTAGCTGATGTAACATATGAATCTAACGCTGTTAATAGCTTAAAAGCTTCTTCCTTATAAGCAGTAAGTAAATTCTTAAAAATAACATGCTTTTTATATTCAACATCTGAAAAAACAGAATATGTAAATTCATCTTTTTTTATATCATCGGGATTTAAAATAGCATACTCAGTTTTATCGTCAACAATACGATTAGTAGGATGACCTACAACATCATTTCTAATATATTTAAGTTCTCTTAAAGCTTTATTATCATTAATACTAATAAAGTTTTTAGTTCCGGTAATTTTGAATGTTAAAGTATAAAGTGAATCTATACAAACAAATAAAGCCTGAAGGAGCCCATATAATCTTAATATCACCTCTCCCGAGTCAAAAGCCTCGTCCATACTTTTTTCAAAATATGAAATTGCATTATGATTATTTTTTAAAGTCATATAGCAAGCCTTGAGTACATTACTTTTAGAATCCATATCTTGTGCTAATTTATCAATAACGTTATTTACCTTTTCCATTTTATCACAGCCTTTAATATAATTATAATATACTCCTTAATAAAAAACAAAGGAATAATCCTTTGTAGCTAATTTATTGGCTTCTTTTTAATGATACTATCTATGTCAAAAAGCTTAGTAATATCACCTAAAATACTAGGCGCTTCTCTCATCATTCCCTCTAAGTCAAATTCATGATTTAAGCTATGTACCTGTACTCTTCCTTTGTTTGTTTCAATAAAGCACAATGGTGTCAAGCTTATTGTATGGGAATTTCCTTTAATAAGGCTTTTAGAATCCGAATCAATAACAATCTTTGAAAGCTTTACTTTATAAATAGGGATTAAAGCTAAATCCTCAGTTATACTTAATTTAGAGCCAAACACCAAATCAGATTTAAGATATTTCTTTATATCTTCAACAACACTATTAATATCTTCCATTAAATTATCACCTCAATATTATACTCATTTAACCAATAATGGATTTGGTAAATGAAAGCCATAAATGCATCATAACGCATTAACTGTCCAAACCAAGGAACATCAAGCTCCTTGTCACTTGCTGCAATTTCCTTAAGTCTACCTATATCAAATATTTTAGCAAGTGGAGTATCACTATTTAAAATTTTAATAACCTCGCCTCTTATTAGATTATGCCAGCTTTTAGCTTGAGACTTCGGATAAGGACTTTTCTTCCTTCTATATATTTCATCGGGAAGATACTCCTTCATTGCATCTCTTAAAATTTGTTTTTCAACGCCATTATGAGCCTTTTGTTCATAAGGAAGATTATAGCAATATTCAACAATTCTCTTATCGGCAAAAGGAACCCTTACCTCAAGAGATGATCCCATAGTCATAAAATCCTTTCTATGAAGTAACGTTGTCATAAAATATTTTAAATTTAAATAATTCATTTGTAATTCTTTTTGGGTTTCTTCACTATCACTAGGATCAATAGGTGCTTCTTTAATACACTCTTCATATTTTTTATTAAGATATTCTTTAAAATCCATTTTATCTTTTATATCATCTTTTAAAAGATTTATTCTTTGTTCAATGTTTCTAATCCAAGGGAATCCTTCAATATTTTGTTTTTTAAACCAAGGATATCCACCAAATAGCTCATCAGCACATTCTCCTGATAAAGATACCTTATGTTTAAGAGAAATCTCCTTTGCAAGGTATAGCATAGATGAATCAATATCGGCCATTCCCGGTGCATCTCTTAAATGAAGAGATACCTTTAAATAATCAAAAACGGTTTTAGTATCTATTAAAACTGATTTATGATTATATTTTCCTTCTTTAATTAAATAGCCAATATAATCCTCATCTCTTGAGGTTTCAAAGCTATTTGCCTTAAAATTTTCCTTATTACCTTCATAATCAATACTATATGTATCAATCACTCCCACTATATTTTGGGCAACGCTAGCTACAATTGAACTATCAAGTCCACCCGATAAAAAGCTAGATATACCAACATCTGATACTAAATTTCTTTTTATTGAATCTGTAAGTAAAAACTTAACCATTGATACATTATCTTCATAGGAAAGTGTATTTTTAACTCTCTTAAGCTTAAAATATTGATATTCCTTAATACCCTTTCTTGAAAATTTTAAATAATAGCCAGGCTTTACCTCATATATATTTTTATATAATGTTTTTCCTGGTGACGAAGATGGTGCAAGCGTTATAAGCTCTGCTATTTCATCAAGACCCATTTGTGGCTTAATTCCATACAAAAGTAAAGCTTTTATTTCAGAAGAAACCAAAATATCATTATCTAAAATAGTATAATAAAGAGGTTTTACGCCAACATGATCTCTTGCGATTATAACCTCATCATTATGAACATAAACAAATGCGAAAATTCCCATTATTTTTTCAATAATAGTTTCCCCATATTCCATTAAAAGCTTAAGTAATAGTTCTGTATCACTTCGTGATTCAACAGGATTTTTAAGCATTTTATTAAGTTCATCAAAATTATAAATTTCCCCATTATAAAGTAAATGATCATCTAAAATACTCATAGGCTGATGTCCTTTTGTTAAATCCCTAATTGATAATCTTCTATGGCCAAATGAATAATCTCTTGTGTATAAAATTCCTTCTTCATCTGGTCCTCTATGAGCAATTGATTCAACCGCCTTTTTAAATGAATCGTGTAACGTTTTTGAGTAGTAATTAGTTTTAAACATTATTCCACACATAATATCACTTCCTTTATTAAAATATGATATTATCCCTAAAAGGTGAAAAAAAGATATCAACAATTTAATGTTAATATCTAGATTATTTAAGATTGTTTACTTTAATATGTTATCAGGTTTCTAATGAAAGACCTGTTATAGAACTAATAAATTCAAAAGAGACGATATTATATTAATCATCTCTTTTATTAATTATTTAATTAATATTATTGTAATTAGAAATTAAAAGCATTTCATCAAGACCTGATACAACACCTACTCCAATATCCGAATCTAATATACTAGAAAGTTCATCTAATAAATAGGTTTGAGGATTAAAAGGCTCTTTACCATCTAATGTATTCCATTTGAAGTTTGAAGTACTAGTTGTACCACCTGAGCAATCGATAGAAACCTTTGACTCATCACTAATAATAGGACTATTTAAGGCTGCTTGATATGTAAAATTAACTAAATGATAACCACCATTGTTGGTTGCACCATCATAACTTGATGCATTTACAATTGTAGAATCATTATTTTTAATTAAAGACTGAATACCTTTAAATATACAGCTGTTTGCACATACCGAACCACCATTTCCAACAACAATTCCTTGGGATGTAAATGCACATTTCCAGCTACTATTTATTTTTGAAACAGCAGATGCAGCAATACTCTTCATTTGACTTCTATAGCTCATATATTCAAAATTATCCACAATACAATTATACATATAAGCATTTCCACCACGAAGCTTAGGAATACGATCCTCGATATTTTTAAATTTAGAATTAGCAATAGAAACATTTAAATTTAAATTATAATAATATTCACTACCAGAATCACCTAATAAAAAAGCCTTTTTTTGAGGAATAGCAATCCCTTTTAAAATTTGCTCAAAGCTTAAGCCTGCATCTCTTAAAGCCTTATAATATAAATTATTTGTACTAGCACCAGAAGCACTTTCGTATTCATCTTCAATTTTCTTCATCATCTTATAGATATATCCATCCTCGCTGCTATCACCGGCATGAAAATCACACCAAGAAATATGAACGTCAGATGTACCATCCGCATTATATGGAGCAGAGGATGCTGTACCAAGTGACTCGTAATAAGGATTTGCAACATCAATTTGTCCATCAAAGGATTTGCCAAAACTACAATGATCAATCCAAATATTGTCAGAAAATCCAATTTTAAAATAAGCCCATCCGAAGGTATCATAATCACCCATTTTAACTTGCTTAGGATTTGAAGTGTCCTCCCATTGCCACATTTCATCCATATCTAAATTTCTAATTGATACATTATTACAATAATTGATTTTAAAGCCACCATGTGTAATACGGGCTCCATTTTTTGAATAAATTAATAAATCATTTGTTCTTTCAATCGCAATTTGTGATATGCCATTTTCGGTTGCCATTTGAGACATTGTAACTGTTTTAGCATTTTTTTCCTTAATATAGTTAGATACAAGACCACTTTTTTTAGCATCTTCAGAAATCAAATTGTAGCCTAAATTTAAATCTGATGCTATTTCAATAACATGTACTGTTTGTTCCTTTTTTAATGTTTGAACATATTTAGCACTAACTAAAGGTGAATCTTCATAATATACCATAGCTGTTGTATAGCTTTCATCTGAAAACGGAGTATCATCAGGAATTTTTGTATATGTTCCATCACTTTTTTTCAAATATAATCCTTTGGCAATAGCATTTTTCCAATTAGTTTCATTTTTTCTAACATTATTTCTAACAATATAGCCTTCATCATGCTCTGTTACTTTCGTTTCATAATCTAATCTTGCAAGCAACAATGCCTCAACTAACTCTTCTGGTGTATTAACAACTTTGTATGCATCAGTTCCCACATATTTAGAATAATCATTATTAACATCTGATAAGTATCCCGAAGCTGACATATTTGCCTTAGTTTTAGCTGAAAGTCCGACAACCTTTTTATAAGCCTCTGATTTAGGTGTTTCACTTTGAGTAGGCTCTGCCTTTTGTGTTGGCTTTACTTCCGTAGGTTTTGTTGTAACATTATTTGTACTTTCTAACACTACATCACCACAAGACGCAAGGCCTAAAATTAAACCTGCCGATAATAATACCTTACTTAATCTTTTCATCTATATCTTCTCCTTCAAAGTGAGTAAATTATAACACAATAAGCATATTTATGAAAGCGTTTTTATTGATGTGATACATTTTTTATAAATATGTATAAAAAAAGATTAGCATAAAACTAATCTCTTTTAATTATTTATTTTGGATGTAGCCTTTTTTACATAATAATTCCGCAAGCAATACAGCACCACCAGCTGCCCCTCTTAAAGTATTATGTGATAAACCAACAAACTTATAATCAAAAATTTTATCATCTCTAAGTCTTCCTAAAGAAATACCCATACCATTTTCAAGCATACGATCAAGCTTTGTTTGAGGACGGTTATCTTCAGAAAAATAAGTTAAAAATTGCTTCGGTGCAGAAGGAAGCTCTAATGCTTGAGGCTCGCCCTTATATTCCTTCCATCTTTTTAAGATTTCTTCTTTAGATGGCTTATTTTTAAATTTAACAAATACACAAGCTAAATGTCCATCAGATACAGCTACTCTTACACATTGAGCTGTAATATTAGGAGTGGTAGCATTAACAATTTTATCATTTTCAATATGGCCAAAAATCTTAAGTGGCTCTTCTTCTGATTTTTCCTCCTCACCTGAAATAAAAGGAATGCAGTTATCTACAATATCAGGGAAGGTTTTAAATGTTTTGCCAGCACCAGAAATAGCTTGATAAGTAGTACATGCAATATCAGTAATTCCTAAATCATATAGTGGTGCAAGAGCAGGCACATAGCTTTGTAAAGAGCAATTAGACTTAACCGCAATAAAGCCACGCTTAGTTCCTAAACGCTTTTTTTGAGCATCAATTATCCTTAAGTGATCACTATTAACCTCAGGAATAATCATTGGTACATCAGGTGTTTTACGATGTGCACTATTATTTGATACAACAGGGCATTCAAGCTTAGCATACATTTCCTCTAAGGCCTTAATTTCATCCTTTTTCATATTTACTGCGCAGAAAACAAAATCAACCTCTTGAGCAATCCTTTTAGCATCATTTGTGGCATCAAGTACAATCATATCCTTAACAGATGAAGGAATTTCTCCTTCCATAGCCCAGCGGCCATTTAAAGCCTCTTTATATGTATGTCCTGCTGATGAAGCGGACGCAGCTAAGGCCTTAATATGAAACCAAGGATGGCTTGCAAGTAGAGTTACAAATCTTTGACCAACCATACCTGTAGCACCTATAATACCTACATTATAATGAAAATTTTCCATAAATCCTCCTTGCTAATCTACATATTTATATATATGTATAAATTAAGCATTTTATAATTTAAAATTTCGTGCTACAATAGCTTAGGTGATAAGATGAAGAAATGGATTATTAAACAAATTGAAAATTATCAACATGACAAAAGTCTTCATACAACTAAGAAATGTCGTTTTATTCCAACCTGCTCAGAATATGCCAAGGAATGCTATAAACGCTTTAATACACCCTATGCATCTTATCTTACGATTAAAAGAATCATAAAATGTAATCCTCTTCATCCAATGAAATATGATCCCGTCCCCCAAAAAAGAAAGGACAAAACCAAATTTGTTACCCTTGAAGAATCAATTGTAGCCTTAAGAATTAAAAGTAAGCTTAAATAGTTTACTTTTTTATTTTATTTTAATTGTATAACCATCTTTAAAATCCACAATATGGTCCTTATATAGACCACCTAATGCCCTTTTAAAGGCCTTTCGCGATAAATGAAGCTTAGCTTCAATTTCTTCGCTTGAGCTTTTAGCATCAATATGCATCTTTCCCCCATTTACCGTTAAATAATTTAAAATGATTTCTCTATCACTATCTATCATTTTTTCTTTATGCTCAATAAATGAGCCATTATAGCCTGATGCATTTTTATAAACTATTTTTACAACAACCATTTGTCCAACATGATAGGTATCTCTTATCATTGATTTATGTACAAAAACATTTACCATATCCTTTGTTACACAATTGATTCCCGCCTCACCAATTCGATATACATATGCCTCTTGATAGGTATTTATTTCATAAGATACATCCGTATGAATATCATCAATTTCAAATCGATTTAAAGGCTTACCTACAATGGTATCCTTTTTAACCTTAAGTTCAATTAAAAGAGTATCATCTACATTAGGCCACATATTATAGGCATAAGGAAGATAATCCTTTGAAATTAAAATATCTTTTCCTGTATTAATATTAACAAAGACGCCAATAGATGATATTACATCACAAACCTTCGCAAATCCTGGCTTATTTAAAGATACAAAAGGTTCATTTTCAGTTGCACATAACCTTCCTTTTTTATCAAAATAAATAAAAACATGCAATGTATCACCAATATTATGTTCTCCATGAGCTTCCTTAAAATGAAGTAATACATCATCATTTTCCTCACCAAGCATATACCCTAAATCGGTTTTTCGAATAATCTTTAGTTCATAGCTTAAACCCGCTTGCATCATATCACCTAATTCCTATCTCCGTCTTTATAATTACGGTCTGTTTGTTTCATATACATTTCTTTTTTATCCTTAAATGAGGTTTTCTTACGATTTCCCTCATATTTAGCTATTAAAGCCTTACGCTCTCTTTCATTTAGTGGTTGTGTCATAATCCTTTTTTACCTCTAATATACCTAATTCATCAAATCTTTTGCATAAATACGCAGCATTAGCTTCACCCTCATAAGATGTTTTTATTCCTGCAAAAAACCGAACAGGTAAAAAATCATTTTCATTAATGAGCATAATTTGTCTTAAATTTTTCCCAATGGGCATAAAAGCATAATGTTTAAACATATTAAGTTTTATCTCAAAGTCACGCTTAGGCTGATACTTCATAAAAAAACTAGATAGACCATAAAAACGAAGATTATTATCATTAGTCAAAGTAATTACATAATATCCTTTTTTATTTTCAACTATATGACCAAAATTAGCAGGTATTTTAATAATAATAGGATAATGACCTCTTAAAACTTTAGTCTCCCGTAGTTTTAAAATAGGAGTTTTTAAATCCATTGCTTAAGTTCTCCTAAACGAGCAATTACTTTCTCTTTACCTAAAACATCAATAACATCCTCAACTGAGATACAATTAACCTTATGAGATAATGCTAAATTTAAAATTTGATAGAATTCGGTAAATAAACCTACATAAAGCTCAGGATTCTTATTATACTTTTTCTTATCCGTATAGCCTAAATTCTTAGCTAAATCCTTAAGAGTTGTACCTTCAGGAGTATTTGTAAAGTAATCAATATAAGCATCAAGTACTTTATTAATTCTTTCACTTGGTACATTTTCCTTAAAAGCATTTATCTCATCAAGAGACATATTTTTAAAATAATCATCATATAAGAAGCCAAATGTTTCCATAAAGTCAGAATATGTTTTCAAATCCTTACGATGCTCACGTGAATTTGGCCCTTGGGTCGATAAAATCTTTTTAACAAATTCAAGATCATTATTTAAAATTTCATAATCATCCTTATTATATTCATTGGCCCAAGCAAGTAAATTTTCAATATTTTTTTCCTGGGGAGTATCATAAATCATTTCTGATGATATATTATTTAGCTTTTCAATATCATATAAAGGACCAGATTTAGCCATAGCATCAAAAGTCATTTCAAATGAATCAAGATCCTTATCCTTATTAGCTAAATACCATTCCTCAAAATTAGAGTTAATTAATGTATATAAATAAACAAACAAAGCTTTAACAGGATAACCCTTTTCTAAATAAAATTCTGCATTTGACTCTGGATCCTTACGCTTAGATAGTTTTCTTCTCGATTCACCATCAAGCTTCATAACTGGTGCAACATGAGCATAATTTGGAAGTTTAAAGCCTAAAGCATTAAATAGTTCAACATGAATTGGTAAAGATGAAATCCATTCATCACCTCTAATTACATGAGTTGTATGCATTAAAAAATCGTCACAAGCATGTGCAAAATGATAGGTTGGAATACCATCAGCTTTTAATAAAACAAAATCATTAAAATTATTATCCATTTCAAGATCACCCTTAATTAAATCCTTAACTTGGATTCTTTCATGTGCATCATCTGGTACTCTAAATCTTAAAACATAAGGGCGGCCCTCTTCAATTAAAGCACGAACTTTATCAAGAGGACAATCACGGTAGATTGCATATTCTTTATAATAGCCTGGAGTTTTCCCTTCAAGCTCTTGTCTCGAACGAAGCTCTTCAAGCTCCTCTTCGGTTGCAAAGCAAGGATAAGCGTAGCCCTTTTCTACAAGATATGCTGCAAGAGCATGGTAAATTTCAACACGATTAGATTGTACATATGGGCCATATAAACCAATCTCTTTTGTATCAGATACAACACCCTCATCAATTTTAATTCCTAAATGATTAAAAATATTTGTAATTATTTTTCTACTTCCAGGAACCTCTCTTTTTTTATCAGTATCCTCAAGTCTTAGAAAAAAGACACCATCATTTTGACTAGCAAGCTTTCTGTTAATTAAAGATGTATAAACGCCACCAATATGTAAAAAGCCTGTAGGGCTTGGTGCAAAACGTGTTACAACATTTACCTTTCTTTCAGGATATCTATTTAATAATTCCTCTCTTGTTAATGTAACATTGGGAAATAATAATTTTTTTAGTTCAATTGACATAAAATATAACCTCCAAAATAAATTCATTATATCACAATATATTTAATTTAACAACTACTACTTTGTAGTAGACCCAAAGCCACCAACACGAATATCCTTAGCATCGTCATCTTCAACAATTCCATATTGCATAAAGATTCCTTGGGCAAAGCCTTCTCCTGCTTTAATATCTAAAGCTTTCCCTTCATTTGAATCATTCGTAATTTTAATCATAATATGGCCTTCATTTAAAGCATTATAATAATCACTATCAATTACTCCTACTGTATTGTTTAATTGTAGACGATATTTAAAGCCAAGTCCACTTCTTGGATAAATCATAAGAACATAATCTTCAGGCATTTTAGCTCTAATACCTGTTGGTATTTTAATTGTCTTACCTGGTTCAAGATGAAAATTAAAAGGGCTATAAAAGTCATAGCCAGCTGACATTGCTGTTGCACGATGAGGCTTTTTTAATTTAGAATATACCTCACAAGCATCCTCCTTAAACTCAAAATCCTTAAGATATTGTTCCTTAGATACAAATTCAAATTTAGCTGCTATTTTCATAAAAACCTCCAACGCATATATTATTATTTTACAACTATTTTACTTTTTAGTAAATAATAGTTTATTGCATTTTATATATCCTTATGATATATTTCTAATGGTGATATTATGAATGAATATAAAGGTTTCTCCTACTATTTTGATCAAATAATGGAATACATTGATTACCATGATTGGTTAAATTATACAAAAATGTATGTTTCTAAGGATAAAACAATACTTGATCTTGCTTGTGGTTCAGGTACTCTAGCTATTTTGCTATCGGTTGAAGGCTACAGGGTTGATGGTCTTGATTTATCTAGTGAAATGATTAGCCTTGCAAATGATAAATTTAAAGCCTATCATATTTTAAATAATCTATATGTTAAGGATATGTCTTCATTTAATCTTCCAAACAAGTATGATGTCATAACCTGCTACTTCGACTCCGTTAACCACTTACCGACTCTTAATGATGTCAAAAATATGATGAGCTGTGTATATGATGCCTTAAATTCCGATGGTCTTTTTCTTTTTGACCTCTTTTCGAAATCAAAATATGAAGCAATGGACAACACTGATATTAGTGAAGAATTCGATGACTTTTCCTATAACTGGAAAATAAACCTTAAAGCTCCTAATATCCTAACACATAATATTACAATAAATGGGGAGACAAATATTCATGAAATATATAATGAGTATTATTATGATATTAATGATTTTATTGACTTAAATAAATTTGAAATTTTAAACATAAGTGGCGATTTTAATGACGATTTAATGCCTGAAGATGAAAGAATTTTAGTTGTATTAAAAAAGAAAAGCTAGTCAATTGACTAGCCAATGATATCAGCATTTGCTGATATTTTTTTATTCCATTTTTGTCAAAATATTTGCACTATTTTTAATTAGATAATAATAAATAAAATATGCTGGGATTAAAATTAAAGCCGTTGTTGTAATAAAACCTAGCCATTTATTTAAAATTCCCAATAAAATTAATGACAATGCAACAGCTATTTCTATTAAAAAGCCAACAAGAGTACTTATAAGAACACTTGCAGAATTTTTAAATATTTCTCTTTCTTCTGTCCAATCAAAGCGATAAAATTTACTATTAACTGCAAGACCGATGATATTACATAATATTAAATAAGAAACATTCAAAACAACTATTACAAGCCAGTCAAACCACGAAGCTTTAAGACAAATACCAAGTAGCACCATTCCTATTATACTAGCAACACATGAAAGTGATATTGATACTAAAATCTTGGCCTTAAACACCTTTTTAGCATCTACTGGTAAAACCTTTAAGAGCCAAATTTTCTTACCTTCATAAGAAAAAGTTGATGTTGATGGTACAGCAATACTTGAAAAAAACATTGGTAAAAGGGCAAACATATAAGTATAATCCTTAAGGACTGACATGTCACCCTCGAGTGAACCTAAAGTAAAAAACATAGAAGCAATAACGGCAATAGAGGCGATTCCCCCACTAATGCTGTTTAATAAATAAAGCTTAGATGAGAATATTTTTTTATATTCAATACTCATCAACGCCTTAAGTCCCTTCTTTTTCTTATATTTAATCTGTCTTTTAGTTTTTGTATTAATATCAGCTATTCTATGTCCTAAATCATATATTCTTGCAATAAATATTATTGTAAAAACAGTAATAAGAATATTTATTAAAATAAAAAAACTTAAATATAAATATTTACCATTAAGGGCCATATCAAAAAATATAAGACTTGGATTTACATATCTAAACAAACCTGCAACACTTGCAAGATGATTAGATGACTGCAGCATTGAAAATAAAATACATACTAGCATTAAAACCAAATAGGCCAAAACATTAATAATACTTGCAAAACGTGAGCCATCTATTAAAAGCGTTAAAATACTACTAATCAATGTAGCAAGCATTATAGGAAAGCATGGTACAAAAAGAATAATTAATATTCCATATAAAATATAGATACTATTTCCAGTAAAAGAAACTGCAAAAATCATATTAGGGAGCAAAATTACAAGGGAATATACAACCTCAACAATATACATACTAAATATCTTAGATGCAATAATTGAACGATTTTTAATTGGTAATGCCTTTAGCATTTCATAATCATTACCATTAAATATTCCTTTTGCTCTAAAAATGCTAGTAGAAAATGTAATCATTGCACAATACCCACAAGCTATTATAACCGCATCATTATAATTTCCACCAGTTTCTTTAACCTGCATAAACATTGTAAAATTAACAATAGTAGATAAAAACAAATACAAAAAGCCCATCAAAACGAAGAAGGTAATAAATGATGTTAGGGCAGCCTTCTTCTTTTTGTATCTTCTTATATCAAAAGCGCCTCTTAAATTAGTTTTAACTAAAAGCCAAAAATTACTCTTTGTCATAAAGCTCTAAGAAGGCCTCCTCAAGTGAACTATCGCCCTTAACATCATCTGTAAGTCCACTACTAACAATTTGACCATTTTTTATAATCGCTATTTTATTACAAAACTTTTCTACGACTTCAAGAACATGACTTGAAAAGAAAACCATCATTCCATTTTGACAAAGCTCTTTGATAATCTCCTTAAGATCAAAGGCCGCTTTCGGATCAAGACCTACAAATGGTTCATCTAAAACAATAAGCTTAGGCTTATGAATAAGCGCTCCAATTAAAGCAATTTTTTGTTTCATTCCATGAGAGTAGGTTCTAATTGGCTCTAAAAGATTATTTTCAAGATTAAATTTCTTAGCAAGATTAATAATATCTTCTTTAGAAACATCCTCATCATATACATTTGAAACAAAATTAATATACTCCATGCCTGTTAAAAATTCATATAAATCCGGATTATCAGGAACATAGGAAATTTGGTGTTTAAATTCAATTGGATTGTCCTTAATAGATAACCCATCAAGCATTATACTTCCTTTTTCGAAGGAATGAATTCCTACAAGACATTTTATGGTTGTTGACTTTCCAGCACCATTAGGACCAATAAAACCATAAATATCACCATTTTCAATTGTAAGATTAATATCCTCAATTGCATTTTTATCTGCATTCTTATACTTCTTCGTTAATCCTTTTATTTCAAGCATTCTTTTCATCTCCAATTAAATATTTTGCAGCATAGGTACCAGCTTCATACTGAAGGTACGCTTGCTTTATTTTTACATCCTCCATATTCCTTACACAATACTTAGGATAATGATACCTTACATTTCTTAAAAAAGCCTCTCCTGCATTAGAAAGTCCTCCTGCAATATGGACCTCTTTTATTCCTGTTGTAGCTACAACTGTAGCAATTGTAATAGCAAGATATCTAGCACAATCATTAATACATTTAATCGCAAGCTTATCCTTAGCTCTAGCTAAATCAAATAATTCCTTTGAATTAACATTAGTATGATTAATATCATTATAATCCTTAACGATTGCTTTGCAAGAAACATAAGCCTCACTACATCCAAGCTTACCACAACCACACATTCGACTATTAGCCCCAAAATGAACCTTTATATGGCCAATTTCTCCTGCAAAGCCATTTTTATTAAGAAGCTTACCATCAATAATGATTCCACCACCTAAGCCTGTTCCTATTGATATTAAAATTAAATCATCAAGGTCTGTAGCTTTAGCCTCTGCCATAGCCTGAAGATTAGCATCATTTTCAACAATTATATTATCATTTTCAAGTAATAAGCCTAGTTCCTCTTTAAAATTTAAGCCAAAAATATCCGTATTAGGTGCAAATACAACAACATCATTAAGTACAACACCTGGTATAGCTACAGTATAACCTAAAATATCACTTGGTTTATATTTTTTCTTAATTTCACAAACAATTGAAGGAATTACCTTTTCCTTTACCTTAGGGGTTTTTATCACCACTGAATTTACCTTTTTTTCACCATCAAAAAAGCCAAATTTTATATTGGTTCCTCCAATATCAATACCACATTTAAGCATTGCCTCACCACCATAAATTTATCAGCAATATTATATATTATTTTAATAAAAAAATAAAGTAGTGTTTCCACTACCTTATGATGTAAATCTAAAAATATGATTTAAGATCATTGTAATAATTAAAGATATAACCGCAATTACAACAATAGTACCACCTGGTTGGAAATCTGCATAATAGCTAATTATAAGCCCCAAAACAACTGAAAGTAAAGAAATTATGCAGGAGATAATCATACTTCTTTTATAGCTTTTAGTTAATTGCATACTGGCTGCATAAGGAATTACCATCAAGGCTGAAACCATTAAGGCACCAATTATTTTAGAGGCTATAGCAATAATAATAGCGGTTAAAATTGTTTCTACTAAATTAATTAAATTAACCTTAACACCATCAAGACGAGCCTGCGTCTCATTATATGTTATATACATAATTTGATGATAAAAGCCAATATAAAATATAATTGTTACGATAAAAATTATAATAGTAAAAATTAATTCAACATTTCTAATTAAAAGAATAGAACCAAATAAATAAGAACTAAAGGAATTACCACTTGCAAAATTCGAAATAATTGCAGCAAAAGCAATAGACGCTGACATAACAATCGCAACAGAAAGCTCAGAATATTTGTTAAATTTTCTTCTTATAAATTCAATTACTAGGGATGCTATAATACAAGTAATTATCGCAATAACTAACGGATTGGCTCCACTTACAAGACCTATTGCAACCCCAAGCAAGGCTGTATGGGAAAGAGCATCACCTTTAGTTGAAAGTCGCTTTAAAATCGCTGTTTGTCCTACAAGAGGAATAATTAGGCTTAGCATTATACCAACAATAAAGGCATATCTCATAAATGAATAATTAAGCATTTAAAAATACCCCCTTATCTCTTACCTGATAAACAGCATCGCATTTATCTAAATTTGAAGGATTATGAGAAACAAAAATAATTGTTTTTTTCATAGCGTGTAAATGATTAATCATTTCAATAAGCATATCCTCAGATTCAAGGTCAATACCAGCCGTTGGCTCATCTAAAACAATAATGTCGGGATTAGATACTAATACCTTAGCAATTTTAACCTTTTGAGCTTGTCCTCCTGATAAAGTGCTTGTTGATTTATTTTTTAAAGCCTTTAAATTGAAAATCTCTAATGTTTTTAATACTAATTCTTGTTCTTCTTTAGTTATTCTTGAAAAAGGCTTTTTTCTTAACCCTAATGATACAACCTCAAATATTGTTGCCGGAAATCCCCCTTCTTCTGTAGATATTGTTTGATTAACATACCCCATTCTTATTCCTGGTGCTAATAATACCTCTCCACTTGTTGGTTTATTTACACCTAAAATAAGCTTTAAAAGAGTTGATTTGCCACTTCCATTTAAACCTACAATGCCGATAAATTCTCCTCTTTTAATATTTAGGTTAATATCACATAATACATCTTCATCATTATATCCAAATGATACATTTTTAAGACTTAATAGTATATCATTATTCATTACACAACGCCTCCTTTAAAGAAGCCAAATTAGATGTCATTAAGCTTATATAATCTTCATTTTGTGTCAAATCATTTAAAGCTTCTATTGTATTTAAGCTGCTTCTTTTAATATTCAATGATGATGCAATGGCATCTGAAAATGATGATGACTCACTAGCTTCACCAAAAATCACTTTAATATTTTTGCTCTTAAGCTCATCAGTTATTTTGGCAAGCTCCGAAGCCGTAGGACTATCTGCATTTGTAATTCCCATAATAGCGATTTCCTTTAACCCATAGTCTTTGCATAAGTAGCCGAAAGCTTCATGTGTTGTAGCTATATAATTTGTTTTTCTATCTTGTAATTCTTCCCTATATTTGATATCAAGTGCTTCAAATAACTCTTTATTTTTTAAATAATTAGCTTCATAATAAGTTTTATTATTTTCATCAATTTCAACCATTTTATTAACAATACTATCCATCATTTTAATTGCATTTTTTATTGATAGCCAAATATGAGGATTAACCGTTTCACTATCATGATCCTCAACGTCGTGTTCATGATCATGAGAATGATGAGAATACAATGGCTCTATTCCATCACTTAATGTTAATGCTTTATTTTTTATTTCATCCGGCAACGAATTAGTATATGCTTCAAAGCCAAAGCCAATCTCAATATAAAGCTTTGCATCGTATAATGCTCCTATTTTTTTAGCTGTTGGTTCATAATCGTGAGGCTCCTGTCCATTAGGAACAAATTGAGTAACCTCATATTTATCACCAACAATTCTTTTCGTCAAATCATAAGCAGGATAGGTTGAAGCAACAATCACATTAGTATCTATATTTAAACTACAAGCTGTAAATAACAATCCAATTCCAATTATAATAAAAAAACTAATAATTTTTTTCATAATTCCTCCTAAATGCAAATAGTTTGCATTTGCATTTGCGATTATAACATGTTATAATACTATTTGTCAATGGTGGTGATTTTATGGATTTAAGTAATTTTGGACTTAAAAATACAAAGGCTCGTGAATGCTTAATTAATCTTTTAAAGGAAAGTAAGGATCCTAAAACCGCTGAGGAGCTCTATTTAAACCTTCCTCAAGGCTTAACTAATCTTTCAACCGTTTATAGAACCCTTCACACATTTTGTGAGGCAGGTATTATCTCAAAAGAAATTAGACCGGATGGAAAAGCATTATACTCTTATTCATCCTTTGAGCATCACCACGTATTAATTTGTATCAAATGTAACAAAAAAATTTATTTAAGTGATTGCCCATATAAAAAAATAAATGATGAAATCTACCAAGAAACTGGCTTTTTAGTAGATAATCATCATATTGAACTTTATGGTTATTGTAAAGATTGTCAGAGTAGTAAATAAACTACCCTTTTTTATTTAAGAAGCATTCTTCTTCATGTGAATTAATAATACCAATTGCTTGAAGATATGCATAAATAATTGTTGTACCCACAAACTTCATTCCCCTTTTTTGAAGATCATTTGATATTTTATCAGATAATTCACTTTTAGTTTTACCAACCTCATAATATATTTTATTATTAGAAAATGTCAACAAATAATTAGCAAAGCCATTATATTCATTTTCAATTTTTTTAAATATTTTAGCATTCATAATGCTTGCTTTAATTTTCAGCTTATTTCTAATAATACCCTCATTATTAATAAGCTCTTCTATCTTTTTATCATCATACATAATGATTTTTTCAATATCAAAATTATCATAAGCACTTCTAAAAGCTTCTCTTTTATTCAAAATACATTCCCAGCTTAAACCAGCTTGAAATGATTCTAAAATAAGCATTTCAAATAAATATTTTTCATCCAGATTTAAAGCTCCCCACTCCTTGTCATGATATTTGATATACAAAGGATTTTTTAAATTACACCAGCTACATCTTTTCATAATACTAGCTTATAATATATAACACCTAATTTTTTTCCAAACTTGAATGCTATATCATTTATTTGTCCTTCCTTATGAAAACCATTTCTTTCATGAAATTTTATTGAAGGTAAATTATCAGTTGTAACAACACTAATAATATTTTTAATACCATAGGTTGGAGCTATTTCAATTATTTTTCCAAGAAGCTGTGTCCCTAAAGCCTTACTGCGAGCATTAGGATCAACATATATTGATAAATCTGCACTCATAAATGCAGCTTTTCTATCAATAAAATAATCCAAATAAGCATAGCCTAAAACTTTATTTTCATATTCATAAACTAGATAAGGGAAATTCTTAACTATACGCTTTATTCTTTCTTTAAATTCAACTATATTTAAAGTATCACACTCAAAGGTAGCAGTTGATTCTTTAATATAAAAGTTATAAATATTAAGACATTGCTCAATATCTTTTTCTTCAATTTTTCTAATCATAATTTATTCTATAAAACAGGAAAACTATAGATAGTTAATTGAGCTAATCAATTTGTTTTATATTCTCCTTTACTACAAAATCAAAAATATAATGCATTATATCATATATAAATATTTCATAGTTTCATTTTAACATCATTTATTTTTTATGTCTAGCATTATAAAAACTAAAAATTATTTCTTGTATATGATTATATTTTAGCCTATAATAACATAGAAAAGTAAGCTGTTTGAGGCTCTATTTTATGGAGCAATAGCTTACTTTTTTATTATATCAACATCCTTCTTATATTTAATTGTTGTCTTATCATTTAGAATCTTCTTCGACATTATAAAATAATGAAAATAATTTACTTGTTTGAATATTGTGTTAATGTCAATAATAAAATAATCACATAACAATTAATGTCAAAATATAGAATACCAATAAAAAATCTATAAAACGGTGCTTGCTCCGAGTTTCACGTATTGGAGGTGGTACTCATGTTTTTAAATGCATGAGTCCTCCAAGAGTGTTCCTGGAGGACTCAACCAAATGCAAGAAATTATTGCTATCATTAACCTTATTGTATCAATAATAAGATTGATAGTACAAATTATTTCTTTGAAAAAAAAGAGATAGTTTTTGAGTAATCAATTGCAAGAGGGAAAGAAAAACACCGTCGCATCGGTGTTCCTCTTGTAATTATTTTTGACTTACAGGAGTAAGCCGTTGAATAGGCTTCCCTCTACTTTTATTATATACAACATTTTTTATTTTATCAAGAAAAATGTAAAATTATTTTTTACAAATGTTTAAATTAGTTACCAACTTGTTGTTGGTATTTTTTACTATTGCAAATATTATTTTTTTAATATAAAATACTTACAGAAAGTAAGCTGTCTTAAGGTTTCGTTTTATGACGAAACGATAGCTTACTTTTTCTTTTTTGACTAACCATATTAAATATTTATCTTTTTTTTTGAATATTTTTATACTTACCATCAATAGCAATTGTCATATTTTTTTTGATATTTATAAAAAAAATCTATAATATAGTTAAAGAAGTAAAAAACGATGTTGATGTGTTGCCTTTTAGGTTTAACGCGCAAAGTTTTTTCTTCTTTTTTATTTAACTTATACAAACGTAAATTTTACAATACTAACATTGAAGTTAATTTACTTTTTTTGTTTTATTGTTTACATCTTAGATGGAACTGATATAAGGCTCAGTAAACTGTAAATTTAATACATAAATAAATTGAGTTATATCAATCAAGTAGAAACAATCATCTTTTTCCAAATTTAGTTAATCATAAAAACAATGTAACTACGTATAGAATTGAACAATCAATATCCGCTAATAAATGGCGTCACTCTTTAGCTACTGAGCTAATGAATAGTAATATACCACTTAAAGAAATACAAAACGTTTTAGGCCATACGGAGTTAAACACGACACAGAAGTATTTGCATAGCAATCAAGAAAAAACAAAAAAGGACATTCTAAATGTCCTCTCATTTCAAGAGATGTGAGTGTTTCTCTCATATCCTCAATCTATAAAAAATAGCTTAGCTATCTTGTTTTTATGGAGCAGGTGATGAGAATCGAACTCACGTAGTCAGCTTGGAAGGCTGAGGTTCTACCATTAAACTACACCTGCATAAAGAATGGTCGGAAAGACAGGATTTGAACCTGCGACCTCCTGGTCCCAAACCAGGCGCTCTACCAAGCTAAGCTACTTTCCGATCTTGACAAAATTGCACTTAAAATTATATCAAATCTCATTTGCAATGTCAATAGAAAATTATAAGATATTTTAAAAGATGGCGCACCGTAGAGGACTCGAACCCCTAGCCTTTTGGTCCGTAGCCAAACGATCTATCCAATTGATCTAACGGTGCAAAAGTTGGCGGTTCGGACGGGACTTGAACCCGCGATCTCCAGTGTGACAGACTAGCATGTTAACCACTACACCACCGAACCAATTTTATAAATTACTACTAAATTACTTGCAGCTCCTATATGTTACCATAACTAAAACTGATTTGCAAGAGTTTTTTTATAATTTTAACAAAAAGTTTTCCTAATTTACCTGTAATATAAATTTTTTACATTATTTTTTCATATAAAAATCTTTTCCATTTTTTGAAAACTTATTTCAAATAAAAATAACAAGGAGGGATATCCCTCCTTAATTATCATTACTTTAATCTATCAATAATAATATGTGCAGCCTTCTTACCATCAACCATACTTCTTACAACAGTATCTGCACCTCTTACAATATCTCCACCAGCTAAAATATGTTCGTCAGATGTTGTAATTCCATCGTTTGATACAATATATCCTGAGTTAAGCTCAATTCCAAACTTCTCAGTTAAATTCTTATCTGGAGACTGACCAATCGCTACAATTACATTATCACACTTAAATTCTTCATATTTTCCTGAGCCAACTGGACTTCTTCTTCCTGATTCATCAGGTTCTCCAAGTTTCATAATTTCACATTTAATAGCTTTTACCTTACCATTTTCTGTAATAATTTCAACAGGATTATGTAAGAAATTAAATGAAACACCCTCTGCCATTGCATCATCAAGTTCATCCTTTGAAGCAGGTGCCTCTTCTAAACTTCTTCTATATACAACAACCGTCTTATCAGAGCCAACTCTTTGGCTTGTACGGCAACAATCCATTGCTACATTACCAGCTCCTACAACATAAGTAATTCCTTGAAGTTTAACACCTTCACCCTCGCCATAGGATTCTTTCATATTTACAGCCTTCAAGAAATCACCAGCACTATACACGCCCTTGGCATCTTCACCAGGTATTCTAAGTGATTTATATTTACCAAGTCCACAGCCAATAAATACCATATCATAATTATTTAATAATTCACTAGGAATAGCTTCATGCTCAGTTATATAATTTACACCCATTCGCTTAGTAAATTCAATATGCTCATTTAATAACTTTTTAGGAAGACGATATTCAGGTATACCATAGCTCATTACCCCTCCTAAATGCTTTTCTCTTTCATAGACGGTGGCGTGAATTCCATTTTTTACAAGTTCAAGTGCACATGAAATTCCTGCTGGACCTGAGCCAATAATAGCTACCTTCTTATCACTCCACGTAGTTACAGGTTTTAATTCAATTGTTTTATTTTCCATTACATAACGCTCTAGTGGTCCTACATGAACAGGATCTTGTGTTTTCATCTTATTACGGATACAATTCCCAATACATTGCTTACGATGATCACATACACGTGAGCAGATTGGCGATAAATTAGTACCATCCATTAAAATCTCATATGCACCATTCACATCATCATTTTTTAAGCAAGCAATAAATTCATTTATTCTCAATCCTGCTGGGCAACCATTCTTCTTACAAAATGGCACCTTACAGTTTAAGCATCGTGAAGCTTCCTTTATTGCTTCATCATGCGTATATGTTCTTGTTACTTCTTTAAAATCTAACATCTTATTCACCTAATATTCCTTTATTTACCATATATAAATCACAAAGTCCAATTGCACACATAGCTTCAAGCACAGGAAGTGCTCTTAATATGATTGCTGTATCATGACGGCCCTCAATTAAAAGGCTTTCAATCTTATCAGCCTTAAAATTATAAGTATTTTGTGCAACACCAATTGATGGTGTGGGTTTCATCATAATTCTTAACTCAATATCATTTGAATTCGTAATTCCACCATTAATTCCCCCATTATTATTCGTTTTCGTTTTACCAAACCTATCAATGTATGGATCATTAAATTCTGACCCATATAGTCCAACACCATCAAAGCCAACACCAAATTCAACACCCTTTACCCCACCTACAGAAAATAAAAGATGGGATAAAACTGATTCGACACTGTCAAAATAAGGTTCACCTAATGCAGCTGGTACACTAGAAATAGTAATTTTTACAATTCCCCCAACACTATCATGCTTATCAATTGCTTCTTCTAAAATAGACCTAAATTTAGACTCATCAGTACTACCATTTAGATTAACAATTTTCGTATTATATTTAAGTGGTAATATCTTTTTAGCAATTACTCCCGCAGCTACAATACCAAGCGTAAGTCTTCCTGAAAATGAACCACCACCACGATAATCATTAAATCCTTTATATTTTATTTTAGCAGTTAAATCGGCATGTGATGGTCTTGGATGATTAACCAAATTAGAATAATCCTTACTTTTAGTATTTTGATTTAAAAATCTAATTAAAATCGGCGCCCCCGTCGTAAAACCATTAAAAAGTCCACTTTCGATTATTGGCTCATCGGCTTCAATTCTTGGCGTTGTACCTAATCCTTGCGCTTTTCTTCTTAAAAGGTCAGACTCAAAATCATGACTATCAAGCTTAATACCTGCAGGCACCCCATCTACAAGAACTCCTACTGAGATCCCATGAGATTCACCAAAAATTGAAACTCTAAATAACCTACCAATGCTATTCACCAATATCACCCCTTACGTCTTCAATGATTTTATTATAATCAATATCATATACTTTATCAAGCCAAATATCTTCTGCCTCTGCAGCTTGAAAAATAAGCATTAAAAGTCCATTATAACTGTTCTTATTATAGCTCATAAGCTTAGTCTTAGACGGATTAAAAATAATATCCACAATACATTTAGCTTTTGAAGCTATTTCCTCATCAAGAGGTGAATCATCCATGTGAGGATACATTCCAACCGGTGTAGTATTAACAATTAAATCAATTTTCTTTGATTTTAAATCCTCATATCCTATTATGTTATTTTTAGGATGACGAGATACTAAGGTAACATTAGCATTCATATTTTCTAATGCCTTGGTAATCGCTTTTGAAGCTCCACCAGTACCTAGGACATAAGCATTTTGTTTTTCAACCTTAATATTATAATATTCAAGTTCTCTTTTAAAGCCAAAATAATCTGTATTATAACCAACCACCTTACCATTTTTCATACATATTGTATTTACAGAACCAATCGCCAAAGCTTCAGGTGATATTTCATCTAAATATTTCATTATTTCAATTTTATAAGGAATAGTAACATTAAAGCCATCATATTCGCCTGACTTTAACTCATCAATTCTTTTTTTTAAATTTTCAGGCGTTGTTTCTAAAAGTTTGTAAGATGCATCAATGTTTTTTATACCAAAAAGATGTTTATGAATTAAAGGTGAAAAACTATGTCCAAGGGGATTGCCAATTAAACCAAAACACTTCATTATTTATTTTGCTCCTTAATCAGCTCTTCTTGATAATCCTTAGAGGCCTTAAGCATTCCTTCTAAAAAAGTAATATAGTAGCCTTCTAATTCTTGATCATTTAGAATTTGCGTATTACGCTTAATAAGTTCATTTTCTCTTTTTAAATCTAAAATAGGAAGATTATTTGATGCCTTATATTCTGCCACCATTTTAGCAGCACTCATCCTTTTTTTGAATAAAGTAATCATTTCCTTATCACATTCATTAATAATTATTCTTGCATCATCTAATTTACTCATAGCTTATTACACCTCCTAAAGAAGCCAATACCTCAAAAAAGTTAGGATAGCTTTTGTTTACTGCTTCTGCACCTTCAATTACAAGGTCTTCTGATACAACTGTTGATAACATCGCTAAAGCCATTACAACTCTATGGTCATTATGAGAAGAAACTACTCCTCCATGAAGACTACTACCATAGATGTCCATACCATCAGGAAATTCCTCAATATGACCTCCAAGACGCTCTACTTCCTCTTTCATCGCACTAATACGATCACATTCCTTAATCCTAAGCCTTGAAGCATCATAAAAATGTGAACGTTCATTTCTTATCGTACTTGCAAGTACAGTTAAAGCTGGGCCTAAATCTGGAGATTGAGCGAATGAAATATTAGCACTATGAAGATTAATTGGTAAAGCCTTAAGGCCTTCAGCTTCATGCTTAATAACACCACCAAAATCAGAAATATCAGAAATAATCTTTTTGTCTCCTTGAAATGATGCTAAATTCATTCCTTTAAGTATAATATCATTCCCAAGCATATTAGCAAGAAAGAAAAAAGCTGATTGGGAAAAATCTCCTTCAACTTGATAATCACAAGGTTTAAAGTTTTGATTTCCTTTAATATCTATTTCTTCTTCAAAAACATCAATAGTAATTCCAAATCGTCTTAAAATATCAACAGTAAGATCAATATACCCCTTAGATTCAAGTTTAGTTGTAATAATAATTTTTGAATCTCCATTTAAAAGTGGCAGGGTGTACAAAAGACCCGTAATAAACTGACTTGATACATTGCCGGGAACCTCATATATTCCAGGCTTAAGACTGCCCTTAAGCTTTAAAGGTAAATATGCATCTTTCGGATGTGAATAAGCAATCCCTTTCTTTTCAAACAAATCATAATATACATCAAGTGGTCTATTTACCAATCTATTATGTCCAACAAATGTAATCTCTTCTTTATTAATTAAGGCAATAGGAATCAAGAATCTTAAAGTAGAACCCGATTCGTTTGCATCAATAACATTTTTAATCCTTTCTACATTAGAGCCTTTAATTAAAAGATAATCACTATAACATTCTATATTAGCACCTAACGCCTTCATTCCTTCAATTGTAGCCTTTATGTCCTCAGAATAAGCTATGTTAGTTATTTTAGAAATACCATTTGCTAAAGAGGCCGCAATAATAGCTCTATGAGCAAGACTCTTTGATGGCGGTATTATTACTTCCCCCTTCAAGCGGCCAGGTTTAATTCTTACATTCATAATTTAAAAGCTCACTTTCACTAAATTTTTTAGCAAATACTGCACCAAAATCACTGATTAATATAAAGGAAACCTCACCAGCAATGTTCTTTTTATCATAAACTGTGTTTTTAATAATTTCCTTATAATCATAGTTTTTAATAGGCAAGTCATATTTAAGTAATATTTTTTTTAGCGTATCATAACAAGAAGGATTTGTTAGACCTAAATCAATACCCATTTGTATTGCCATAAGCATTCCATTCGCAACAGCCTCACCATGTCTTAAATGACCATCAAGCTCAACGATATGGCCGAATGTATGACCAAAATTTAAAAACATTCTTTCCTTTAAATCAAAAGGATCAATTTCTACAATGTTTTTTTTAACACATAATGATTCATAAATAATTTCTTCTGTTATTTTAACATCACTATTTAAAAGCATGTCTAACAGTTTTCTATTACCGATACAGCCGTGTTTAATAAGTTCCCCCATACCATTATTAAATTCAACCTTGGGCAAAGTTTCTAAAGCATTAGGATCAATAATAACCTTAAGAGGTTGTTTAAAGGCCCCAATTATATTTTTTCTACCATAAAAATCAATACCTGTTTTACCACCAATTGAAGAATCCATTTGAGCTAATAACGAGGTCGGTATTTGAATATATGGATTACCTCTATAAATACTTGAGGCAACAAATCCTGTTAAATCACCAATTACCCCACCCCCAAGTGCAATTAGTAATTCTCCTCTTTTTATTTCTAAATCAAGAAGCTTAGTTAAAACCTCTTTATAGGTTTCAAAACTCTTTGATTGTTCTCCTGCTTCAACACATACAGAATAAACTTTAAAGTCATGAAGTTCATTTTTAATTTTATCTAAGTATAATGGACCAACATTAGAATCAGTTATAATATATATTTTTTGCTTATCATAAACTGCTTTAATTTCCTCATTCATCTTATTATAAGCACCCTTTTTAATCACTATATCATAGGAATTAGGTCCTAAATTCATTTTAAGTATCATTTTTCCATCTCTTTTCGTTTATTCTTTGATTTAATAAAGATTTCCTTTAAACCTTCCTTATTATTTTCAACAAGACAAAGTTTAAGTTTTAAAAGCTCGGATTCAAAATTGGTTATCTCAGATAACAAATATTCTCGATTTGCAAAAAATAAATCACTCCATAAATTTTCATTAATCATAGCTATCCTTGTAAGATCTCTGTATGAATCGCCAATAAAATTTTTGGTATCATCTTCCGTATCACTATTTACAAGAGATACAGCAATAGCATGTGTAAGCTGTGAAGTAAATCCTATCATTTTATCATGATATTTAGGGCTCATAAGAGAAATACGCCCAAAGCCTAAATCATGACCTATTTGTTTTAAAATATTAATTTCATATTCTTTATTTTCTACATTTACAATTAAGAAATTCATACCATCAAATATTTTATTATCAGCATATTCTATTCCTGATTTTTCCCTACCAGCCATAGGATGATGTGAGATATAAATTGCAGGTGATGCAAGTTTAATTGCTCTGTGGATAAATGCGGATTTAACACCACAAACATCAGTTATAACCTGTTTAGAATTAAAAAGGGAATGATAGCTTTCTAAAAATTCTAGAATATGATCAGGATAAAGCCCAATAATAATCAAATCCGAAATGGTAATAAATTCAGATGCATCAAGGGAGACGGCATCACACATGTTATGTGATAAAGCATAATCAAGCGTGCTTTGCTTAACATCAACTCCATATATTTTATGCCCAGCTTTTTTTAGCCCCATCGCATAGGATCCACCAATAAGACCAAGACCTACTATTAATATATTCAAAATATCAACTCCATTTTGTTTTCTACTTTTATTTTATCATATTTAAGCTTTTTTTAAAAGAAAACCTGTTTCATTCATCAGTAATTTATAATGATAATATTTAACTAAAAAGATTGAATATAAGTAGATTTTATTTTGCATCAGATCATTAAAATCCATATCATACATGTCAGACATTTTCATAAGTCGATATGATACGGTATTTCTATGAATATAGAGCTTATTTGCAGCTATGCTTAAGCTTTTATCATAACTCAAATAAAAATAAAGGGTATTAATATTATCCGTTTCATTTTTCATATCATCATTATATATTTTCATAATTTTCAAATCAATAAAGTTTTTTATTTCATTTATATTATACTTATCAGTAAAAAATGGTAAATATATTTTATAATCAGCCTCAAAATAAAGAACACTTTTTTTACTTTCTTCTAAAAATCTAAGTAAATTAGTCAATGCTTTATAATAAATATTAAATGAGAAATAATCTAAAATTTTCTTTACGTAAAGTGCTGTCAAGTTATTATCAATTAATATATCAGTAATTTTACTAAGAGGCATATTATCATTATTTAAAAAAATTAAAACATTATCATCATAAGCAATTACCGCATTAACAGCTAAAACACTTTCTAGCTTAACCTTTAAATAATTATTTTGAGAAAAGCTCGCTTTTGAAAGAGAAATAATTAAAAGACTTGCATCTAAATTAACCTTATAATCTTCAATTTTAGTTTTTAAAATATCCTTCGTTTTATATTCAGAATTAAGCAATGCTTTATAAAAAGTTTGGATATTAGCATCATTTTTCTTATAATCCTCTAAATATAGAATTTTGCCAATTGAGTTAACAAGATGTTTTAATGTATCGTAATCTAATTCATCAAATGTTGAATTTTCCTCCTCTAATAAAACCAAATAACCAAGCATTGTATTATGTTCTATTTTATAAAAAAGTCTTCTTTTATTTTTATTAATTGAATCTAAGATAACATATTCACTCTTATTTTTAAAAGCATTATTAGCAATCGCAATTAATTCAAGTGACCAGACACCAGCGTTAGTAGCTTCCTTATATACATTGTCACCTTTATTAGTTTGAGTATAATGCAAAAGCTCATAATTATGATTTATTACTACCATTGGATTTTTTATATAATTAGCGTATAAATCTAAAAGTTCCTTTAAACTATAACACGCTTCCTCTTCCTTTAAAATTTCTAAATTCATATTATCACCTTTTTTTGTGCTATAAGCACAATTATTTAGTGATATTTTACACTATAAAGACATTTTATTCAAGATTTAAAGGCTTATAATATTCTTGTAATTTGAAAGGAATGATAAAATGAAAAACGAAAAAAAGCCCCGCAATGTAGGAATTTGGGCTTTTCTAAATAAAATTCCTGCCGGAACAATGTTTGTTCCGCTAGTTATTAGTGCTATTATTTGTACGATAACAGTTGAATGTGGTCTTGGCACAGGAGTGGTTGGTGAAGGACAAACGTTATGGGAATTTCTAGGTAATCCAATGAAAGATCTTTTTGGTAAAACTGGACAAATGCTACTTATTGGTCTAATGCTATTTTGTACAGGTACAATGATCAAACCTCATGATTTTGTTGATGTATTTAAACGTGGATTTTGGTTGCTTCTTGCAAGATTACTACCTGCATACATTATTTGCACAGTTGTATGGTTTACTTGTGGACCTAAAGGTTTTTGTGGAATTGATTTTATTACCTTTACATGTGTTGTAACATCTGCTAATGCGGCCTTATATATGGGAATTATTCCTCCTTACGCTGACAATAGTGACCGAGCAGCTTTCCCTGTAATGCTAATATTATCTATGCCTCTTCTACCTTTTATCTTTATAAGTTCATTTGGTAAAATATCTGGAGACGCATCCGGTCAAACCTTAGCTAAAATTGTTCAAATCTTCTCATTATTAATTCCCTTTATTTTAGGCTTTATTCTTGGTAATTTAGATACAAAAATAAGGGAAATATTTAAAGGTGGTAATACTATTATTCTTCCTTTTTTAGGATTCGAATTTGGGTCAACTATAAATCTAATTAATGCATTTAAACCATCAGTATTACTAGCTGCACTATTATTAACTGTTATTTTCTGGGCAATTACAATGATAATCCCTTATATTGTAGATAAATTTGCTTTAAAACGTCCTGGTTATGCATCTATTGGAAGCTCTTCTCTTGCTGGTGTATCATTATCAATTCCAGCAATGTTTAGCCTTTACACATTTAATGGTATTGCTGGAAATGATTTAATTACAAATAGTGTTTCAATTTTAGCATTTGTTTTATTAATCACTAACATTCTATCTCCATTCTTTACTAAAGGAATTATGACTTATTATTTTAAGTCTCATCAAAAAAATAAAATTAGTGATGTTAAACGTGTATTTGAAAGCACTCATCCTGAATTAATAACTGATTTATATGATGAAAATTATGTTTATAAAAAAATTAAGAAATGAGGTATTTAAAAATGAAAAAAATTCTAACCCAAGTTGGTACATTAAATAGTTTAATGATGGGAGATTATTATGCGACAGAAACTGTTGATGAGTTATTAAAAAATGGTGATATTGGTATTGGTACATATGAAGGACTAGATGGAGAAGCCATTATCCTTAATGGTGTTGCCTATGATTCTCGTGCTGATGGTAAAACCTATGTTATGGATAAAAATGATAAATTACCATTCGCAACTGTAACTAAATTTGACAATAATGTTACTGAATATAAAGTTTCCTTCAAGGATATTGAACAATTAAAAGATGAACTTGAAAAAAAGCTTCCTAGTAAAAATTTCTTCTATATGATTAAGTTGGAGGGTTTATTTAAAGTACGTATTCGCTCATGTTACAAGCAAAGTGAACCTTATGAGCCCTTATATAAGGTTGCCTGTGACCAAAGAGAATATGACTTTGAAGAGGAAGGATACGTAATTGGTGTATATTGTCCTAATTATGTTCAAGGTATGAATTTACCTGGTTGGCACATTCATTTCTTAAGTAAAAATCTTAAGCATGGTGGTCATATTTTAAAGCTTGCGGGTAATAATATCAGTTACAAAATTAATGATATTGATGAATGGAATGTAATCCTTCCTCATACTAAAGGCTTTGAAACTTGGGATTTAACCGAGGATTTAAAGGAAAAAACTAAGCAAGTTGAAGGATCATCAAAAAAGTAATAAAAAAATGATTTGGAATAAACCAAATCACTTTTTTATTACTTTATAACAATATTAACAATCTTTTTAGGTACAACAATTACCTTAACAATTTGATGTCCATCAGTATAAGCCTTAACCTTTTCTAATGATAATGCAATACTTTTAACCTCTTCTTCTGTTGCATTTACATCAATTAAAGCCTTATCACGAAGTTTTCCATTTACCGAAATTGCATATGTAACTTCGTTATCAACAAGTTTATTTTCATCGAATGTAGGCCAAGTTGCGGTTGCAAGACAATCCGTATTACCAAGAATTTCCCACATTTCACTACAAATATGTGGACAAACTGGTGATAACAGTTTCACTAAGCCTTCAATAAAGCCCTTGTAAATAATAGGTGATTTGTAGGCCTCATTAACAAAAATCATCATTTGTGATATAGCTGTATTAAATGATAATGCCTCATAATCAGTTGTGACCTTTTTTACAGTTTGATGATAAATCTTTTCAAGAGAATTATTATATTCAGTAGTGAACTTCCTAGTATAATCCGGTGACGTTACTAAACGATAAACTCTTTCAAGGAATTTATGAGCACCATCTACACCTTCATTTGACCAAGGCTTAGATGCCTCAAGAGGTCCCATAAACATTTCATATAATCGTAAAGTATCTGCACCATATTCATTAACAATGTCCGAAGGATTAACAACATATTCAGGGAAACGTTTACCCATCTTAATTCCATTTGAACCTAGAATCATACCTTGATGAACTAGCTTCTTAAATGGTTCATCAACAGGACAAACACCTTTTTTATATAAATATTTGGTCCAAATACGGGAATACATTAAATGACCTACAGCATGTTCAGGACCACCAATATATAAATCTACAGGAAGCCAATGCTCTAAAAGCTTCCTATCGCATAACTCATGATCATTATTAGGATCCATATAGCGCATAAAATACCAACTAGATCCGGCTGAACCTGGCATAGTTGAAGTTTCACGAACACCATGAAGACCATTATGATTATATTTTTTCCATTCGGTGGCATTTTCAAGAGGGGCTTTACCATTTTTGCCCTTATAATCATCAAGCTCTGGTAAAACGAGTGGTAATTCATCGTCATCGAGAGCGTGAATTTCACCATTATCTAAATATACAATAGGAACTGGCTCTCCCCAATATCTTTGACGAGCAAAAATCCATTCACGGAACTTATAATTGATTTTTTTCTTGCCAATTGAATGAGCTTCTAAATATTCAAGCATAGTTTTAATTGCTGTTGGTTTATCCATCCCATTTAAGAAACCAGAATTAATATGAATTCCATCTTCCGTATAAGCTTCTTTAGTTATATCTCCACCCTCAAGAACAGGAATAATCTCAAGATTAAACTTTTTAGCAAAAGCATAATCTCTTGTATCATGAGCTGGTACAGCCATAATAGCTCCAGTACCATAACTGGCAAGAACATAATCAGATATCCATATAGGAATTTCTTTGCCATTAATTGGATTTATAGCATAGGCACCAGTAAAAACACCAGTCTTATCCTTATTAAGTTCTGTACGTTCAAGCTCTGATTTTGAAGCACAAGCCGCCTTATATGATTCTACTTCTGCTTTTTTATCACTTGTTGTAATTACATCAACAAGCTGATGTTCAGGTGCCATAACGCAATATGTCGCACCAAATAACGTATCGCAACGGGTTGTAAAAACTGTAAACTTTTCATTTGTACCTAAAACCTTAAAATCAACTAAAGCACCCTCAGATTTACCAATCCAATTTCGTTGCATTTCCTTTGTAGATTCTGGCCAATCAATCTTATCAAGACCCGAAAGTAAATCTTCTGCAAAAGCAGGCTGGTCAATAACCCACTGCTTCATATTTTTACGAATAACAGGATAACCACCGCGCTCTGATTTACCATCAATAACCTCATCATTTGCTAAAACTGTACCAAGTTCTTCACACCAGTTAACAGGCATATCAATATACTTAGCATAGCCATCTTGATACATTCTTTTAAAAATCCATTGAGTCCAATGATAAAACTTAGGATCAGATGTCGCAATGGTTTTAGTCCAATCATAATCGAAGCCAAGCTCATGAAGCTGCTTTGTAAAATGCTTAATATTTTCTTGTGTAAAACCATCAGGATGATTTCCTGTATTTATTGCATATTGTTCAGCAGGAAGACCAAATGAATCATATCCCATTGGATGCAACACATTATATCCTTGCATACGTTTCATACGAGAAATAATATCAGTTGCTGTATATCCTTCAGGATGTCCGGCATGAAGACCAACTCCAGATGGATATGGGAACATATCTAGTGCATAGAATTTAGGCTTAGAAAAATCCCAAACATCAGTTTTGAAGGTTTCATTCTTTTGCCAATATTCCTGCCATTTCTTTTCAATTTTCTTATGGTCAAATGTTGTATATTCCATAATTTTTCACCTCAATTTAATGATATATCAATGATATCATAAAAAGTATAAAATTTAAATATCCTTATTTATTTCTAACTATTTTTTTGTGAGTACACTTCTTAGATCTAATTTCTAAAATGATAGATATAATAATAGGAACTATTATAGCCAGTGGCAAGCATATAAAATAAATTATTTTAAGCTTATAAAACATAGAAATATCGTTATTTACCATTAGCATATAGATGCCAAGACCAATTACAAGGATTAAGGTCATACATAAATTAAGATAATTTAGACGCTTATAATCCTTAATTTTAGCTACATTATATAATTCGATTAATAATATAATAATTGGCATTGCAAGAGTTAGATAACATAAAATAGTTAGATAATTATAATACATTGGATGATCAGACTTAATTGATACTATGATTATTATCGGTGTCATCGTAAGTATTAACAAAAATAAAATAATTGATTCAATAATAAAAGTTTTTTTCATATATTTTAAAAAAAGGGGGATGCAGCTGCATCCCTTATATAATTAAATTAGAAACCAAAGAATTCTTTAGCATTGTTATAGCAAATATCTTCTACAATTTTGCCAAGAGTATCTAATTCTTCTACTGGATATTGACCAGATTCAACTAGGTTACCAAGCATTTGACATAACAAACGACGATAATATTCATGACGTGGGTAAGCTAAGAAGCTTCTTGAATCAGTTAACATACCTACAGATTGAGAAATTAAACCAACCTGCATTTGTGTTTCTAGATTTTGCTTCATACCATCTAGTTGGTCTAGGAACCACCAAGCAGTACCAACTTGAACACGGCTCTTAACACCTTCCTCTTGGAAGCAGCCTGCAAGAACAGTAAGTGCATAGTTATCACGAGGATTTAAGCAATAAAGAATTGTCTTAGGAAGAGCATCATTAGCATCTAATGCACCAAGAAGTGCAGAAAGTTTTTCCATATATACAGCATCTTCAATTGCATCAAAGCCTGTGTCTGGGCCAATCTTTTCAAGCATCTTCTTTGAATTGTTACGTAAAGCACCGATGTGATATTGTTGTACCCAACCATGCTTCTTGTATTGCTTGCCTAAGAATAATAGGATATAACCCTTGTATTGATCTTGCTCATGAGAAGAAATTTCTTCATGCTTCATTCCCTTTAAGAAAACAGCATTTGCTTCTTCATAAGTAGCAGGTGTATAGTGAACAACATCAAGTGCGTGGTCAGAAACACGTGAACCCATTGAATGGAAGAATTCAATACGGCTTGCTAAACAATCAGTTAAATCATTTAATGACTTAATTTCTTTGCCACAAACCTTAGCCAATTGGTTAACCCAACTCTCAAACCAAGAAAGTTCAACATTGATTGCCTTATCAGGACGGAAGGCAGGACGAACAGTTACATTTAAAGTCTTATCCTCCATCATCTTCTTATGCCATTCAAGTGAATCAACAGGATCATCAGTTGTACAAACAGTCCTAACATTAAATTTATACATCATTTCACGAGCAGTTAATGTTTCAAGTTTAGCGTTTGCTTCATCCCAAATCTTCTTGGCATTTTTAGCATTAATAATATCATTAATTCCAAAATATCTTTGCATTTCAAGATGAGACCAATGATATAGAGGGTTTCCTACAAAATAAGGCATTGATTCAACAAATTGATAATACTTCTTATAGTCATCATCCGGACCAGAAATTGAATCCTCTTCATATCCTCTTGCACGTAGGCTTCTCCACTTGTAGTGATCACCATAACGATCTCCAGCTCCTAACCAAGCCTCAGTTAGATTACGGAACTTCTTATCCTCGTAAATTTCTTTTGGTTGAAGATGGCAGTGATAATCAATAATTGGCATCTTCTCTGCGTGCTCATGATAAAGCTTCTTTGCAGTTTCTGTTGTTAACAGAAAATCTTTGTCCATAAATTTTTCCATTTTAATTATCTCCTTAATTTTTATAAAACTACTCCGTCTTTAAAAATTGAAATTTCACGGAAGTTGTTTTTCTCATTCTTTGTTTGTGTACGGCCAGAGGCAATATCACAAATTAAATCAATAAATTTTTCAAGTAATTCATTCATTGAATACTTATCAACTAAATCGCCAGCATTAAAATCAATCCAATTAGATTTTTTTGTGGCCATTGTTGTATTAGTCGCTACCTTAACAGTTGGAATAAAGCCGCCAAATGGTGTTCCACGTCCTGTAGTAAATAAAACCATTTGACATCCAGCACAACCCAAGGTTGTTGTAGCTACAAGATCATTACCTGGAGTACATAATAAATTAAGTCCATGTTCTTTAATTCTTTGGCCCATTTTTAATACACCATTAACAACGGCAGCTCCACCCTTTTGAGTACAACCTAAAGATTTATCCTCAAGAGTTGTAATTCCACCCTTTTTATTACCAGGCGATGGATTATCATAAATAACTTGATTATGCTCTTTAAAATAATGTTTAAAGTCATTAATTAATTCTACAATTTCTTCAAATATTTGTTCGTTTTTTGCACGAGCCATTAAAAGCTTTTCAGCCCCAAACATTTCTGGAACCTCACCTAAAACAGTTGTAGCGCCATTAATTGACAAGAAATCAGAAAATCTACCAAGTAAAGGATTAGCAGTAATACCTGACATACCATCAGAACCACCACATTTAAGACCAATTCTTAATACAGAAAGAGGTTTAGTGATACGTTTATCATTGGCCATTTGATCATAAAGTTCTTTTAATAGCTTAGTTCCTTCCTCAACTTCATCTTCAACCTCTTGGGCAATTAAGAAACGAGTACGAGATTCATCATAATCGCCTAAAGTTTCTTTAAAAGTTGACACAAGGTTTTCCTCACAACCAAGACCAAGAACTAGTACACCACCAGCATTTGGATGTTTAACCATATCTTGTAGTAATGTTCTTGTTAAAGTTAAATCAGACCCCATTTGAGAGCAACCAAATGGATGTTGGAATGTATAAACACCATCAATTTTTGACGTGTCATATTTTTCTTTAAAATTACTAATTATATCATTGGCCATACCAGATACACAACCAACAGTTTGAATAATCCATAATTCATTACGAATACCATATTCACCTGTTTTACGTTCATAAACATCAACTGTACGATCTGACTTATAGCCTAAAACCTCAGGATATTTAGGCTCATATTTATATTCAATAACATCATCAAGGTTAGTAGCAACGTTTTGAGTATGAACATGACATCCAGGTTCAATATCAGCTGTAGCGTGTCCAATTGGATTTCCATATTTTATAATGTTTTCACCTTTTTTGATTGGCCTTAATGCAACCTTATGAGCTTGAGGGATGTCCTCGCATAATGTGATACCCTCAATAACCTCACCTTTAGTAAAAGGACGAAGGCATACAGCTACATTGTCAATTGGATTAATAATAATATAATCTTTCATATTAGCAACCTATAAATGCTAAAGCCTCGCGCATTGGCTTAGTTTCGATTTCATATAAGCAATCTGTAACGAAGTCAGTAACACCCTTTAAATTATTTAAGTTTAATTCCCAGTGATGCTCAAGTCCTAAGAAATCAGTAACAATTTTTCTACAAGCTTCTTTAGAACCATCAAAATTTGACCATTCTTTCTTGAAAAAGTCAAGTGCCCACTCATCATCCTTTAAGGCAATATCTTCATTACCTCTCTTACCACGATAGAAGGCAATTAAAGCAGCTAAACTAAACAAAGCATGTTTAGGGAAGCTTCCTGCTTCAATGCTTTGAAGTACTACTGGTAAGTTACGAGTTTTATACTTTGTAACAGAGTTTAAAGCAATTGACATTAATTCGTGACGTACAAACGGATTTCCATAGCGTTCAAGTACAGAATTAGAATATGCAACCATTTGGTCATGTGGAATATCAATTGTTGGAATAACCTCATCGAAAATATATTCACGAACAAATTTTCCAAGTTGAGGGTCCTCAATTGTTTCACGAACAGTATCAATACCTGCAAGATATGAAACAGGAACTAAGCAAGTATGAGAGCCGTTAAGAATTTTAACCTTTCTTTGTTTATAAGGAACAATTGAATTAACATATAATACATTTAAACCAGCTTTAGGTGCAGGGAATGCAGTTTCTAATGCTTTAATATCATCGCCATCAATGCACCATAAGTGGAAGATTTCACCTACAACCATTGAATTATCGATATAACCTAATTCCTCTTGACATTCCTTTTCATTTGCTCTTGGATATCCTGGAACAATACGGTCAACTAATGTATTATAGAACTTATTAGCTTTAGTAATCCAGTTAATAAATGCTTCATCATAACCACAAGTGTGAGCTAGTTTAACTAATACTTCTTTTAAAGTATCACCATTATGATCAATAAGCTCACATGGCATAATGAATAACCCCTTGTTTACATCTCCATTAAATGCTTCATAACGAGTATGTAAGAAAGAAAGAAGCTTACCAGGATAGCTCTTAGGACATACTGTAAAATCAGTATCTGTCTCATCATAAGCAATACCAGCCTCAGTAGTATTAGAAACAATAAATTCAAGTTCCTCGCTCTTGGCATAGTCAAGATAATGAGCATATTCAGTAAATGGATTAATTAAATCTCCAATGCAATCAATTACTTGATGAGTTTTAACAACCTTACCATCCATTTTTCCTTGAAGATATAAAGTATATAAGCCATCTTGCTTTTTCATATCCTCAACACGTCCAAATGGCATAGGTTGAACAACTGCTACATTACCATTAAAAACGCCCTTCTTATTCATTGTGTCAATAATCCAATCTACAAAGGCACGTAAGAAGTTTCCTTCTCCAAATTGTAAAACCTTGATTGGGCGATTAACTTTTTCTACTATTTTAGCACTTAAATTTTCCACGATATTAATCCTCCATTATTGTCCGAAATATCGGACATACTATATCATCAAATTCATTGTAGCACGCTTTATTTTTTTTTGCAATAGGTACAAATAAAATTAATTTTTTACCTTTTTTCTAAGAAAAAACTTACCACTATTTGTGATAAGTTTCATTATTATTAATTTTAAAAGAACGATATATTTGTTCAACTAAAATAAGTTTCATTAATTGATGAGGAAATGTCATTTTTGAAAAGCATAGTCGAAAATTAGCTTTACTAATAACTTCATCACTTAATCCTAAGGAACCACCAATAATAAAGGTTATATGAGACGAATTATAAGTCTGAATCTCAAGTATTTTAGATGCAAGCTCCTCACTACTTAACATTTTCCCTTTTAAATCAAGTACAATAACATAGCTTTTAGGATTAAGGGCTTCTATAATTCTTAATCCTTCTTTCTCTTTAATTTGAATATTTAAAGCATCACTTGTTTTATCTTTAATAGGCTCATCTAAAAGTACAATCTCTTCTATTTGCGTATATTTAGATAGTCTTTTAACATACTCCTTAATTCCATCAACTAAATATGATTCTTTAAGCTTACCAACAGATATTATCGTTATTTTCATACTTCGAATACCTCAAGTGGAGTTTGTGATGCATATTCAAACTTAATTCCATCAGTTGATACTCCAACATCCTTAAAAACTCTAATTGAAGTAAGCTTAACAATTTGAACTAAATTACATTCTTCAGAAATATGAGCATAAATTATATGATTAGTATCAGGCCCTACAATATTAGTAAGTGTATAAGCACTGTCTTGATTTGATAAGTGTCCATGATCTGATAAAATGCGCATTTTAGTTTCATAAGGGCGATCTGATTCCATTAAAATTTGGGGGTCATGATTCGATTCAAATATATAACAATTTGCATCACTTATCTTATCAAACAATGCATGATGAACATATCCTGTATCAGTTATATAAACAAGCTTTCTATCATTTTGGCTAAAAGTATAGCCAACTGGATCAATAGCATCATGAAAAATTTGCAATGCCTCAATTTTAATATCCTTAATTTCAAAACAAGAATCATGATTAATAAAATGTATATTCTTAATGTCCAATCTATCTCGAATTCTTGATGAAAGACCATTATAAGTACCTTTTGTCATGTAAATAGGAGCATTTGTTGCATTAGCAATAATTCCTAAACATGATGTATGATCAGTATGCTCATGAGTAATTAAAATACCATCTAAATTTAACAAATCAAATTCGTTATTACTAAGGGCTTCTTCCACTCTTTTTTTAGATATCCCGCAATCAAGTAAAATTTTAGCTGTATTTGTCGTAATAAAGGTACAATTTCCTTTAGAACCTGATGCAATTTGTAAAACCTTCATACTTCACCTCAAAAAATTATAGGGACTCAAATGAATCCCTATAAATAATTAATTAATTTTTAATTCGTCAAGAATCCAAGCACTAGTACCATCTGCTTTTTTAGCATCAAACCAGCCATAGAATACATCTGATTCTTCTAATGTTTCATAAGAATCAATTGTACGTTCTTGAATTGCAAAGACTTCGTTATATCTAGCTTGTTGAGAAGAAGCTGTAACGCTTGAACCTTCAACATTATTCCATACAATGTTTCCAATTTGCTTATATAAGCGATATGTTTGGAATGTAGAATTTGAATATCTTGACATAACATCAGCAAGTACATTCTTAACAGCTGTTGTAGTTGTAGAACGCATTGATGTTACTGAACCATTATTTGTCATTTCCATAAAGTAAATGAAAATTTGTTCAATAGATGCCTTTTCATCAGAACTATAGCCAGATACATATACAACATCATCATCTGATGTAGTGTCTACATCATTCTTATATACAATTATATCTTGATATTCCCAAGTCTTAACAGAAGCTAATTTTTTCCAATCAGAATAAGAATCATTTGTCTTATTATCATTATAGAAATCTTCAGTACAAATCTTTGTTGTATCTCCTTCTTTATATGAATACATAATCTTTCCATCAGAATTAGTTACATTAGTAGATAATGATGAGTCATTTGATGATTCAAACTTACATGTTGTCTGATTTGTAATATCATAAGCATAAAGCATATGCCAACCATAAGTTGTTTCAGTTAATAGTGATAAATCTGCTGCATTAACATCAATCTTGTTATTAGCTGTTGCCTCTACAGTATGCTCCTTCTTATTATCATCCTTATATGTATATGGCTCATAGTTCCAATATCCATAATCAGATAAATTTTCTTTAACGTCTTTATAATTTTCAGATATAATCTTTGAATATAAATCCTTTACAGCATCAGTAAACTCTTCAACATAATTAGAACCATTTGAATAATCAATTGTATTAAGGTCTTCAGCTCTTAAGGCAAATTCAAAATTCTTTGTAAATTCAGACCACTTCTTATTTTTATAATCTGCACATTGTAATGTATAATCATATCCCGGATTATTGAATGTTTTAGCAATAAATTGTAAGGCTTCAACCTTAGTCTTTGTATTAATAATTGCAGCCTCTTTAACAATTGCATCAGCTAATGTTAAAATATCTTTTCTAAAAATAACCTTATCAGCTTCACTTAAATCGCTATAGAAATCCTTAGGATCATCATTTGTACCATCATGATCATAATCAACGGAAATAAGAATATGTGAGATATCTAAGCTATAATAATTATTATATTTTTTGTCAGCGAATGTTTTAAATGTTGCCATTAAACCATTAACATCATTAAACTTTAATAGATTTTCACCTATCTGGTATTTAATAGCTTCATTCTTTAATGAATCAGAAGTTGTAACATAATCATCAGCCTTCCAGAACGCTCCATAATAACTATTGAATGCAGAAGTCAAATCAGAAGCCATTAAGTTATAATTTACAATATCATCTTGATTATCAAAACCATATTGTAAAACTAAATAATTGCTTAATCCCATCTTCTTTGAATAAGAAGTATCATTTTTCTTAAAGCTCTTAATTGCAGATTTAAGACCATCCTTATATCCAGAAACAGTATCACTATCAATCTTATCAAGTAAGATTGTCTTAGTTAAATACTTAGTTGCAAGTAGTGATGTAGCCTTAGATACACCATATTTGCTATTTAATTCATCATAAGAATCACTAACAGAATATGAATAAGATGTAGATAATGTACCTACTGTATTATCAGTATAGTTAAGTGTAAATACTAATGAATTATCAAATGAGCTCTTAGATGCAAAATCATATGAATCAGAATATGAATTATAATATTGGTTTTCATAAATTGGATCAAAAATCTTTAAATCTAAAACACTACGTTTAGAATCCGCAGCTAGTGTGTAGCCTGTATCAGATAAAATAGCCTCAATTAAGGTATTACCATATGTTTCAGTAGCCCAATTTTCAACAATCTTATCATCAATATATGTACTATTAAGACGACTCTTTTGTTCATCTGACAAATTGTCCCAATCATCGCCTTCATAAATATGTCCACGATAGCACATATAATAAATATTATCGCCTGAAATATTGAATGGCTCAGATAAATAATACTTTTCGTTTTCATCGGTACTATCTTCATCAACCATATTTTTCGTCATAAAAGTGACAGCAGTTGAACCAATTTCATCTGTCATTTCATCGTTTTCGTCATCAGATCTAAATGTTGTATATTCACATTCATCTAAACCTTCTGAATCAATATACTTAGTCTTATAATAAGCATTAAATAATTCAATATAAAATTTTTTTACTTCTTCTTGAGTTATACCATCTTTATTTAGACTATAATGTACCTTTTTCTCAACAAGATTAATATATTTTTCAGCTTGAGCCTTTGATGCAAACTTAATTACAATCGCTTGATTAACTGTTTTAGCTTCTGACTCTTCATTATATGGATTTCTTCCATCTAGAATATCTTTTGTTGTTGTTAAATTTTGAATTGATGAATAAATGTTTTTTCTAGCATCCAATACAGAATCCTTTGAATCTCCACTACCATCCTTTGGAAGATAATATGTATTTTCAACCTTATTTCCATCGACATCGTATAAATATTCATAGTTACGAATATATTCTATATTTTCCTTAGCATATTCAATTTTAGCTAATGTATATGCATATGTACTCATTAAATCAGTTATATTTCCCCAATGATAAACTAAAACATCATTTGTTTCATCATACGTAGGATATAACTCATTTTTATTAGAAGAAATATTAATACCATTACTTGTTAATTGATTATCAATAAATTTTTGAACAGCAACATCCTTGTCATCATCCTCTAAATCAAGATAATCTTCTACAGTTGACACTGAAAAAATTGCATTTAATAAGTATTTATCAAATTCATCTGTAAATTTTGAATTACTATAATTAATGTTATTCTTCTTTATATAGTCATCTAACAATGAATTTTTAATTTTGTTTAATACCGTTGAATAACCATTCATACGAAATTGGTTATACATTTCATTAACTGAAACACTAATATTACTTTGAGATTCTAATGACGCATATGTTGCATTTAGGTTTAGATTTCCCGTAGGAGCCTTAGTATTGCGGTTTGCATCACATGATGCAAGTGTACCCGCAATAACTGCAACCCCAAGAAGGGAAATAATTCTCTTTGTATTTTTCATATTATTTACCCTCCTTATTACTTACCTTTACATTTTCAATAATATATGATTTCATTTGTGTCCACCAACCATCATATTGATTTAATAAAGTAAAGTATTGCTTAACGTATTCATCAGCATTCTCTTCGCCAAAGAATGATAATTTAGAATCACTACTATATACATTAACAGTAGATAGGTATGAATCAGTACTTTCATGATTAGAATCTAATAACGCTTGGAATGTTGTTTTATTATTATAGCATTGGAATACTGAATTTCCGTCAGAATCCGTTTTATAGAAATCATAATTAGAACTTGAATTTCCAAATCCATAATACTTATAAATATCATCATTTTCGGTTAAAGTGTAACCTGTCTCTTTTGTCATCCATGTTACAAGTACTTCAAATTGTGTTGAATCAGATGTATATCTTGTAAATGCAGGTTGGAAATAAGTTGTAAGTGCTGTTGTTACATCAGTAGGAAGTGTTGATGAAGAACCATTAGCTGCATAATCTAGCATAAATGATAATGCTTGATTAATACTAATCTTATCATCTGAATTAAAAATATTAGAAATTTTATAATATTCATCATTATATTTATAAACTAAATTATTGTATAAATCACCATTATTTTCATCCTCTTCATATTTAGCACTAGCCTTTGTTGTAGCTGATGTTAAAAGTGGAAGATTATAACCAAATGATGAGTAAAGACCTTTTCCAGTTTGACCATAATATTCTCTTAATAAATATTCGTTAGGCATTACTCCATCTTTACCATTAAACAAGAAATTCTCTTGATATGCCTTATATGCTGCAAGTTTTAAAACGTCATTACAGCTTGCATAATCTGAAGTATTAGATACTGATAAATCTTCAGTCTTTAGGAAAATACCAGCACGACGATATTTAGCCCACTCAGATTCAGGTTCTGTTGGATTATACTCGTCATCACCTTCATATTTATCATGACCATTAGTAAAACGAGATGAACTATTATATTCAGTTATAATACTTGAAATAGTATCTGCATTTGAATCAGTCGAATTATCACACAATGTAATGATCTTGTTAATTAGTTCTTTTGCAAGGTCATTGTATGTTTGTTCCGAATTAGGATCTACCTGATTCCAATCAAAATCTGAATCAACATATGAAAGACCAGTTTCAGTACGATCAGGTTCACCATCTTCATCCATATCTACATAAACTAATAAATTCTTACCTGAAACAGAAAAATAACTATCATAATATGTATTAGCAAATTTAGCTAATATTCCTGCTAAATCGCTATTAGCATAATCATTAATTAATGATGTAGATGCTTCATTAACACAATAATAATCATTAATAATATCAGCCATATTGTTTGTATGGAAATATAACATTAAGAAGTTATATTTACCTAAAGATGCGCTATAACCAGATGAAGATAATTGGTCAGCTGCGAAATTAGAAAGTAAATTATTTAAGCTTTGATAATATGTATCTGTCTTTTCTTTATCATTTTTAATCTTATCATAAGTAGATGTTGATTTTATAACCTGTGTTGAAAGTAAAGATACTGCACTTGAAATACCACTTGTTGGCTCAAGATTATTCCAAATATCAATCATATTTACTGATTTTTCCCACGAACGTGTCTCATCAGTAGAATCTTCATCTTCATATTTAAATGTGGCTACAAGATTTGCAGCTCCACTCTTACGATTCTTAGAATAATCAGAATTAGCAGCCATATAAGCAATTTCAATATCCTTATCGTAAATACGGACTTTAACATTTTTCTTGGCATTTTTCATGCAAGTTGAGATATATGATGAAGTAAGCGTTTCTTTCTTTAAGCCATCATAAATTTCGTTAAGTAATTCATAATAATTCTTTTTACCTTCATTTGTTAAAAGAGGATGATTCTCATCACGATCTTTTAATTCATCATCTTGAACTTCAATCTTACTTGAGCCTTTATACTTGTAAACTTTATAAGTTCCATCTACTTCTTCAACATAGTAAATTTCATTTTCTTGGTTGCTAGTATAGTATAACTTTTGAGAATCGTCTTCTTGACTAATCTTATAAGCCATATAATAGAAATCACCATAGCTTTGAGCTGACGTTGAATAATTATCCTTTGTTGTATCAATTCTTTCGCCATTTTCTTCTTTATATGTTACAGATTTAAGAGTGTCATATAAATACGTTGATAAACTAGAATTAATTTTATCAAGAGATTCCTTATTATAAGTTAGTTTCTCATACAAATCAGGATTATTTTCCTTTAGGATATTAATGTAATCTAATGCATAATACTTTCCACTAAGATCAACTGTACCATATGTATTAACAAGATTTGCTGTAATTTTTCTACAATTTGAATTATCGCTTGTAATGGTAGAATTAACTGGAAGGCTTTCGCGAGTTGTATAAATATAATTATACATTTGTAAATAAATTGAAAATACAAGTTGAGGACTTGATGCTAAAGGAGTTGCAGATCTTAAAGTATTAGGAGCTGTAAAATCATAATCATCATAGAACTTTGAATACTCTGAATCAGTTTCCCCTTCTCTTTGAGCAATGAAATATAATTGAGAACGATAAGTCTTTAATCCAAATGACTTTAAGACCGCCTTTGATTCATCTTCATTCATAAATCTAATCATAATTGCATCAATATTAGATGCATAATGATAATTACTACTCCAATAATTAATTATTTCTGAATTGCTGAAATAACGTTCCTCATCGTCATCAAGATCAGCATCATGATCAGCAATTTCTTTGTCTAGAACTTTCTTAGCATATAATTCTTGAGCAACAGTTTCATAATATTGAGCAAGTAATGTCTTTTGAGCAGAAGATAATTTTGAATAATCAAAATCATAAGTTCCCTTGTCCTCGTCATACTTGTCTTCATCATTATTTGTAGTTGATTTTCTACTTAAAAGTGTATTTAAATCAGCTTCTGTAATAGCCCCAACCTTATTATTAACTGATGTTTTAGTAATAAATTCTTTTTCTTTCGTTTTCTTATTATAAGGGTTATTTAATCCTGTATAATCAGAGTATGCTGAAAGACCATAAACATCACAAATTAATGCCATTTGGACTTTATTACGGTATTTCTCAGTATTTTCATTTGAACTCTCCACAGCTGCTTTAACTTCTTCTAGTTCCTCTTTTACAATTGTACTATTCAATTGATTTGAAAGATAAGTTGAAGAACTCCACTTCAACTGATTATAAAGTTCTTTATTTGTTACACTATATTTGTCACCAAGGGTTAAATATGTATTATCACCATTAATAGAGCTGTATTTATCCTCATTATTTGAGCATGAAGAAAGAGTCAATGCGAATACGCATGACATAAAAGCTAGACTTAATGGTCTTAAAAACCTTGTATTTTTAGTATTATGATTCATGTTTAAGTCTCCTTATAACGAATTTGGCTATAACCATAGCATTTACAATGATAACATTTTTATTGTCAAATTGCAATAGAATAAATGTGGTATTTAAATGTGATTATTGCAATATTTTTTTTACATAATTGGGCTTTTCTTTGCTCACATTATAAAAATCCGAATATAATATAATGAAAAGGAGGGAAAATATGACTTGCGATAATACCCAAGGTACTAATGCATCATGGGCTCTAATTCTTGTTTTATTTATTTTACTTGTAATCATTGGAGCATCTTGGATTATATAAAAAGTCCCATATTAATATGAGACATTAATTAACTAGGAGAATACTCTTAGTTTTTTGGCTTATAAAACTTTGTTTTTTCCATTACTCCTATAATATCTGTAAATTCACCAGGTTTTGTATGTTGAAGTTCGGTTCCCAAAACCCTAAACTTAGAATCGAGAGTATCAATATACCATAACGCTGCGGCTTCAGCAGTTTGTGGCCTTTTGCAAGCACCAAAAGCTGGCTGTCCATGATGAGAAATTACCATATGTTCTAAAAGTAATACCTCTTCTTTATTTTCAAGTCCAAGCTCACATGCAATATCATGAACGCTAAATCCACCAATAACAAGATGTCCAAGTAATTGACCCTCAAGAGAATACTCAGTGTTTTCAACTCCAGTAAATTCAACCGTTTTACCTAAATCATGAAGAATAACTCCTGCAAATAAATAATCTTTATTTAAATATGGAAAATTTTTAGCAAAATCATTAGCTAGATTTAACATTCCTAATGTATGATGCGCTAGTCCACCAACATAATTATGATGCAGTCTTTGACCTGCAGGATATAAAAAGAAAGATTTTTCACATTTTTTTAAAGCCTTTTTAGTAATCTTTAAAATAGTTTCATTCTTTATTTGCATTATATAATTATAAATTGAATCCTTAAGTTCTACTAAGCTATATGGGCAACTATTATCAAACATTCTATATGCTTTATCAACTTCATCTAAATCATCAATTGATGAAACACTTTGGTATTCAAATAAATAAAAAACAGCACGGTCAGAATTATTATGTCTTCCTATTTTAAGTTTATAAATATATCCTACCTTAATATCATTATTCTTATCTTCTGTTTTTACATTTATATCATTAGAGTCACTTAACGTTACAAGAAGATTTAACATTCCATCGGATGTATTGATTCCTTTAATCTTTCCATAATATGTATAATATTCAATATCAGACATCATTATCCTCCTTGATAAAATTCAATATTTCACTTTTTTCATTTTTAATTTTATTTTCTAAAACTGCTTTTTCAATTTTATGAAGTAATTCATTAATCCAAGGTCCTTGAGGCTTATTTATATATTTAATCAAATCATTAGCATTTACTTTTAAATCTTTTCTAGAACTTATAGGTAATGCTAGTTTTGTTTTAACTAATTCATCAAAATTAGTATTTCTATTATCAACAAAGGCTCTTATTTTATCAGCAAGAATAATTGTATCCAAATCATATTTGTATAAATTTAGATTTGTGAATCCTTCTTTTGCAAGAAATGCCGCATCAAAATAAAGTCTTTTTTTATTATTAGCTACCTTAAATTCATATCCCGTATTAATATATATTGATATCGCAATTATATCATCTATGCTTGGTCTAACATTTGAGTTTATAACATATTCTATGACCTTATTTATTTTTAAATAATTTAAAACACTCGTTTTAATTAAATAAGACAATGCTTTTTTATAATGAGCAAATTTTAATATTTTAGTTAATTCATCAAAAATCCTTTCGTCACTTAAATAGGTGACATATTTAGCTGAGGCTTGCATCCCTTTAAACGTACTATCTTCAATATCAAAATTAAGTTTACTAACTAAATAACAGCCTCTAAAGATTCTTAATACGTCTTCATCAAAACGCTTAAAAGGATCCCCAATTACTCTTACAAGCTTATTTTTAATATCTAATAGTCCATCGCATAAATCGATAATTTTGCCTCTTGAGTCTAATGCCAAAGCATTAATTGTAAAATCTCTACGTTTAAGATCTTCCTCAAGATTTTCTACTATTTTTGTAACTGGATGTCTATGATTAATATACTCAATATCAGTCCTAAATGTTGTAATTTCAAATTCATAACCTTCGTACATAACTTTGCATGATAAATATTTATTAGCAGTAGAGTCAATTGTTTTAAACAAATGATTTAGATCATCAGGTAAAGCATTTGTTGTTATATCGATATCATTTGACTTAATATTAAGTAGTGTATCTCTAACATAGCCACCTACAATATATGCCGAAAAACCATTTTTTTCTAGTTCTTTAACTATATTCAAAGCAGCAATATATTGTTCCATATTTCACCTCAAAAAACAAGAAAGCCCGAAGACTTTCTTAATTAATCTTTTAAAAAGCAACCAAGACCAATTGCATTAGGGCCAACATGGCAGCCTACTACAGGAGAGCATGGAGATTCAATTATATTTTCGATTCCAAGCTTTTCTTTTATTGTTTCTAAAAAGAACTCTTTTAGTTCATCTCCTGTATATACAATAAATGCTTCAAATTTATGTCCAGCTGTATATTCCTTGAAATGATCACAAACAGCTTCTAATGCTTTCTTAGTGGTACGAATTTTTTCAATTGCTTGAATCGAACCGTCCTCACATAATCCAAGTAATGGTTTAATCTTTAAATACTTACCTAAAAAACCGGCTGCACCAGAAAGGCGGCCATTTTTTACTAAGCATTCAAGTGAATCAACTGCAAACATTAAAAAGTTTCCATTTCGCATTTGCTCAAGTTTTTTTAAAATATCCTCAGTTGGAATATTTTCTTCAATCATTCTAGCAGCTGTAAGTGCAAAATATCCTTCATTTAAGCAAACTGTCTTTGTATCAAAAGGATATATCTTAATTTTATCCTCAAGCATTTGAGCACATTGACAAATACCATTATAAGTTCCTGATAATTTAGAAGAAATAGTTGTTACAATAATTTCATCATAACCTTCATTAGCATAATTTTCAAATATTTCCATTAACTCACCGATTGAAGGTTGACTTGTTTTAGGAACCAAATGCTTGTCAGCAGTCATTTTAGCATAAAAATCTTCAGCTTTTATTTCAGTACCATCGGCTAAAAGCTCTCCGTCCATATCTATTTTAATACGAATTGTATCTATATGTTCATTATGTTCATAGTAATCTAAACAACCCGTAGATGTTGTACACACTAACCGTTTTGACATAATCTATCACCCTATTTCAAATTATATCATTATAATTTGTTTTTTTCAATATTCTTTTATTTTGAATGTTTTAGATGAAAATATGATATAATCAGCTTGGTGATTTAATGAAAACAATTAAGACTACATGCATAAATGAAATTATAATTAACAAATCAATTTTTATAACAACTCTCTTTCGAGTTAATTCTATAGATGAAGTAAACACTTTTCTTGCACAAACGCGTAAAAAGTATTATGATGCAACTCATAATTGTTACGCATATATTTTAGGTCAAAAGGCTGAAATTCAAAAAGCCTCTGATGATGGAGAGCCTCAAAAAACAGCTGGAATGCCTATGCTCGATGTATTAAAAAAACGTGAATTGACAAATATTTTAGCCATTACAACTAGATATTTTGGTGGTATTTTACTAGGTTCAGGAGGATTAATTCGTGCTTATTCTTCTAGTGTATCCGAAGCTTTAAACAAAACCAATATTTACACATTTCTTGATTACGAAAGAATTAGTGTCAAGATTTCGTATCCTTCATATAATATCATTGAAGGATATTTAAAAAAATATACTATTTTCAAAATAGAATATAGTGATATTGTACGTATTGAGTTAGGTATTGAGCCCAGAAATGTTTCTAGTTTTAAAGAAGAAATTACAAATTTGACAAATGGTCGCTTAAATCTTTCTTCTTTGGGAATTCAAGTGGAGGAAATTTTAACAGAGCATAATGAATCTTAGTTGATTGTCCTCCTCTAATATGTCTTACCTTTTTATTAAAGGCTAAAAGTTCGCATACTTTTTCATATAGTTCTTCGTTTATTAAAGGTAATTTTTCTCTTAAATCTTTATGTACAGTTGATTTTGAATACCCTATCCTTTTAGCTACATCTCTTACCGTTGTATTATTTTCTAATATCATATTTGCCATTTCTAATACTCTATTTCTTATTTTACTATCAATAAGATATACACCTCTACTATATCTTATGGATTTTTCTTTCTTTCATTCAAAAAAGAAATAGCAAATTTGCTATTTCTCAATTTTTGTATCTTCAAGTTTAGAAACTTCTTCAAGAGTCAAACCAAAAGTATTTTCAGGATCTACGTATTCACCATTAACTTTCACTTCAAAAGTCATATGAATAGAAGCCTCATCATCAAATACATTTTTACCAGCAACCCCTATAGTACTTCCTTTTTTCACTTCATCATTTAGCTTTAAAGAAGTTGATGCAAGTGATGAGTAATATGTAATAACATTATTATCGTGAGTAATTTCCACAATCGTACCATACGAATCACTCTTACTAATTCCAGTTACTTTTCCATCATATACAGCATATACATCAAATGCTTCATCATTACTTTTGTGATATGTTAAACCTGTTGATTCATAGGCTTTGTTTTCACTTATAATAACAGCAGTTTTTAATACATCATTCGACTTTGTCATATCATAATAAACTCTAATGATATCAATTCCTTCACCTGCAGGATAACCAAATGTGATTTTAATTTCTTCTGGGCTTGTAGGTTGATCTACAGTACCATCATCTGTTAAAGCAGGCTCAGGTTTATCTACATCAATTGGAGAATCATCCTCCTTAAGAGCAATACTAGAAATAATCATAACAGCTGTAAATACAAAAGCAAGAACACCAATAAAAATTAATAATTCTTTCTTCTCGACGAAAAACTGTTTAACCTTTTCCTTCATTGTTTCACCTCAATTTTAGTATTATCTAAAATTAGGCAATTATACAAAAATTTACAATTAATTTTTAGAAGGAATAATTACATCGACAAGTTTGAATATGCCTTCAGTTGTAAGATATGATAAAACAAATATTAGCAAAAAATAGCATAGTCTAATTTCTCTTATTTTACCCTGAGGAAATAATCTTTCAATTCTAAGACTTCTTAGCACTATATAATATAAAAATGCCATTGAACACCAAACAACAATATATACAATATTATAAACCACAATATTTCACCTCTTATATTATGAGATATCTTATTTTACCATAAAATAAAAAAATTGGTAAATTATTAATTCAAATGAATTATCTACCAATTTTTATTAATTAAATATAAATCTAATCTTATAAGCTTCCTGCTTTAGTAGTTCTAATATTATCAAGAAGTTCTTTTTCTTTTTGAGTAAAATCAATATTAGCCTTTCGATTAGACTCAAGTCTTTCACTTCTAATACTCTCTAAATGTTCTAGAGCACTTTCCTTTGAATATCCAATGTGAGCACCTTGAGCAATAACAGTAATTATATTTTCCTTAAATTCAAGCATACCATTAATAATTGCAAGGTACAATTCTTGACCTGGAACAACTAACTTGATATATCCATCAGGGATAACACAAACTAAAGGAATGTGATTTTTCATAATTGCAAACTCACCATCTACATTTTTTATAACAGCATACGTTATCTCATCATCATATAATTTACCTTGGTGGGTAGATACACTAATTTTCATTACTTATTAGCTTCCTCAATTCGTAATGCCTTAGCTCTTGCATCATCAATAGTACCAACAAGACGGAATGCCTCTTCTGGCATATCATCACAGTTACCATCAAGAATTTCTTTAAATCCTCGAATTGTTTCCTTCACAGGAACAAAGGCACCAGGTACGCCTGTAAATTGTCCACCAATAAACATATTTTGTGATAAGAATAATTTAACACGTCTTGCACGTTTTACTACAAGCTTATCGTCTTCTGATAATTCATCCATACCAAGAATAGCAATAATATCAAGTAATTCATTATATCTTTGAATTAATTGTTGAACACGACGGGCAACTTCGTAATGTTCCTTACCTACAATTTCGGGTGATAGTGCACGAGAAGTTGATGCAAGAGGGTCAACAGCTGGATAAATACCTTCCTCTGTTAACTTACGAGATAGATTTGTTGTTGCATCAAGGTGAGCAAATGTTGTAGCTGGAGCTGGGTCAGTATAATCATCTGCTGGAACATATACTGCTTGAATAGATGTAATTGAACCATCCTTAGTAGATGTAATACGCTCTTGTAGCTTACCCATTTCGGTTGCAAGCGTTGGTTGATAGCCTACGGCTGAAGGCATACGACCAAGTAAGGCTGAAACCTCAGAACCTGCTTGTGTAAAACGGAAAATATTATCAATGAACAAAAGTACATCTTGATGCTCAGCATCACGGAAATGCTCAGCCATTGTAAGCCCTGTAAGTGCAACTCTCATACGAGCACCAGGTGGCTCATTCATTTGACCAAAACACATTGCTGTTTTAGCAATAACTCCTGATTCTTTCATTTCATGATATAAATCATTACCTTCACGAGTACGTTCTCCTACTCCTGTAAATACAGATATACCACCATGTTCTTGAGCAACATTGTGAATTAATTCCTGAATTAATACTGTTTTTCCTACACCGGCACCACCAAATAGACCAATCTTACCACCCTTAATATAAGGTGCAAGTAAGTCAATAACCTTAATTCCTGTTTCAAGAATTTCAACATTATTTGAAAGATTTTCAAGCTTTGGTGCTTCACGGTGAATAGGCATACGCTTAACATCAGCATCTATGCCTTCGCCATCAATTGGATCGCCAAGTACGTTAAACATACGGCCCAAGGTTTTTTCACCAACTGGTACACTAATCGGATTTCCTGTATTAACAACAGGCATTCCTCTTACAAGTCCATCTGTTGAATCCATTGCGATACAACGAACAACCTTATTTCCAACATGAAGGGCAACCTCAAGAGTCAATTTAATCTCAACGCCATTATTATCATTGGCACTAACATTAACTTTTAAGGCATCGTTTATTTTGGGAAGATTACCGTCTTCAAACTTAACGTCAACAACGGGACCTTTTACTTCAACGATTTTACCGTCCATTATTCTTTACCTCCTATAGCATTAGCTCCACCAATAATATCAATTAACTCAGTTGTAATAACATTTTGACGAGCTCTATTATATAATAATTGTAATTTTGAAATTACTTCATCTGCATTATCAGATGCACTACGCATTGAATTCATACGTGATGAATGTTCACTTGTTTTTGCATCAAGAATGATACCATAAATCATATCCTCAAGATACATTGGAAGCATCATATCTAATGTTTTTTCAATTCCAGACTCATATATATAATCAATATCCTTTACTTCACCATTTAAAGCTGTAATTGGAAGTAATTCAGTTTCTTTAATCTCTTGAGTTAAACTATTAACATAATGATTATAAATAATTACGAGCCTATCAATTGTACCAACAAGATATAAATCAATAATCTTCTCTGCAAGAGGAACTATATCAATAAACATTACATCATCACGAACTAAAATTGGTTCATGATCAATTGTCGGATATCCCTTTTGTTCAATATAAGAAAATCCTTTTCGACCAATTGAAGTAACTATAAATTCATCCTTTGAAGAGTGAGTTTCTAAAGTTTGTTCTAAAGCTTTAAATGTATTAGCATTATATGCTCCAGCAAGTCCTCTATCTGATGTAACAATTAGGTAGCATGTTTTCTTTACATCGCGTTTAGTTAAAAGAGGATGCGAATAATCAATACCAGCTTTTGTTACCACACTTGTAACCATAGAAGCGACACTATTCATAAATGATTGATAATCCTTATATGCTTTTTCAGCTCGACGAACCTTAGACTGTGAAACCATATACATAGCTTTGGTTGTTTGTGCTGTTGATTTAGTTGAATCAATACGTGTTTTTACTTCATGTAAGGAATTAGACATTTTATCACTCCTTAAATGAATTTACGTTTTTCATTTTTAATGAACTCATCAAGCTTAGCCTCATCAGGTAAAGCCTTTGTCTCACGTAAAATTTGACTAATTTCTTGTCCTAGCTTATTTGTATCCATTGAACGATAAAGTTCAGCTTCAAAACGTAAGATATCGTTAAGTTCAATTGTGTCAAGATATCCTTTTGTTAGGGCATAAAGAATCACAGCTTCCTTCTCAAATGGGATAGTTTCATGAAGACCCTGTTTTAAAACTTCAACAGTACGTTTACCACGTTCAAGACGTGCCTTTGTAGACGCATCAAGGTCAGAACCAAATTGGGCAAATGATTCAAGCTCGCGATATGATGCTAAATCTAGACGAAGAGTACCAGATACTTTTTTTACTGCCTTTGTTTGAGCCGCACCACCAACACGTGATACAGAAAGTCCGGCATTAATTGCTGGTCTAATACCTTTATAGAAATAATCTGACTGAAGGAATATTTGTCCATCCGTAATTGAAATTACATTAGTTGGAATATATGCTGAAATATCTCCGGCTTGTGTTTCAATAATAGGAAGAGCCGTAATTGAGCCTCCACCTAATTCCTTAGAAAGCTTAGCAGCACGCTCTAGTAGTCTTGAATGTAGATAGAAAACATCTCCTGGATATGCCTCACGGCCAGGTGGCCTATGTAATAGTAAGGACATTTCACGATAAGCTACCGCATGCTTAGATAAATCATCATAAACAATTAAAACATCCTTTCCTTGATACATAAAATACTCAGCAAGAGATACACCTGAATATGGTGCTAAATAAAGAAGTGGACCAGGATTTGAAGCAGATGCACTAACAATGATTGAGTAATTCATTGCATCATGACTCTTTAAAGTTTCATATACAGAGCTTACAGTTGATTCCTTTTGTCCAATTGCAACATAAATACAAATTACATCCTTACCCTTTTGGTTAAGAATTGTATCTACGGCAATACTTGTTTTACCAGTTTGACGGTCACCAATAATTAATTCACGCTGACCGCGACCAATTGGAACTAAGGCATCTAGTACCTTAATACCAGTTTGAAGTGGTGTATCAACGCTTGAACGTTGCATAACACCAGTAGCTTTTTGCTCAATAGGACGATATTCTGTTGATTCAATTGGACCAAGACCATCAATTGGCGCACCAAGTGGGTTAATTACACGTCCAATAAAATTATCACCAACAGGAACATTTAAAATTTTACCAGTACATTTTACAATATCTCCTTCTTTTACTAAAGAAGAGTCACCAAGTAAAATCACACCAACAGAATCTGTTTCAAGGTTTTGAACCATTCCATAAACATCATTAGGGAAAATTAATAGTTCAGATTGCATAGCCTTGTCAAGACCATGAACAATGGCGATACCATCACCAACCTCAACAACAGTACCAATTGTTTCTGTTTTGATATCATCTTTATAAGCTTCTATTTGTTTTTTTATTAAACTTGAGATTTCAGATAAATTGATATTGCTCATAAAGTTTTTTCCTTTCATTAAATATTGTCCTTTAATGCTTGAAGCTTACTATTTAAGCTTAAGTCGATTGATTTACCATTTGCAATAACCTTAATACCACCAATAAGCTTTTCATCAATTAAAGGATTAATACTAATATGCCTACCTCCATAATATTCAGATAACTTAACTTCAAGATTTTTAATCTGATTATCATCAAGCTTTGAAGCTGAAATTACATCAACAACAAGCATATTATTCTTCTCATTAATTAAATTTGTAAATTCTTCATGAATTTCCTTAATGATTCCAATACGATTATTATCAACTAATACATATAGGAAATCAATAAATGTATCATTCATGCCCTTACATACATTTGTAATACATTCTTTTTTTTGCTTAGATGAGATTCGAGGGTATGTTAAAACCTTCATAAAATCTTCATTTTCATTAATTGCAAGAATTAATGTATTAAATTCATTTTCAATCTCATTAAGCACATTATTTGAAGAGGCTAGTTCAAATATTGCAGTTGCATATTCTTTTGCTAGCATTATTTAGAGGCCCCCTCTATAATTTCATTAACAACCTTAAGGTATTTGTCCTTATCTACTTCATGTTCAAGAATTTTAGATGCTGCCTCAAAAGCAGTATTTACAATCATCTCTTGAATTTCGTGTTGCTTATTTTTGATTTCTTGATTGATTTCAATTTGTGCAGCATTAACGCGATATTTAGCCTCAGCCTTTGCTTGATTAATAATTTCATCACGTCTAGCATTTGCATCCATTTCAGCACTATCTAAAATAGACTTAACCTCAATTTGTGCTTCTGCCATTTGCTTTTTAAGTTCTGCTTCAATAGCTTTAGCATTTTCATTTGCTGCATGAGCTTCTTCGAGTTCTTTATCAGCTTCTGCACGTTTTTGCTCAAGCATCTTAGTGATTGGTTTCCATAATAGGAACCTAACAAGCAAAAAGATAATTAATGTTGAACAAAGTTGAACACCTAAATCAACAGCATAAGTAGCAATATTAGACAAACCATTAGCACCTAGAGGCCCTAAGCAGCCATTAACGAAATCAGAAATATCATTAAGGACATCGCTCAACTCCAATATGTTCATAATTTTGTCTCCTTATTTTTTTTATTTTTTGCTTATTACTTTGACATACACATAATAGCAATGATTAAACCATAAAGACCAGTAGTTTCTGCTACTGCTTGACCAATAATCATTGTTACAGTAATCTTACCAGAAGCTTCAGGTTGACGGCCTACTGCTTCAACAGCCTTTGCTGCAGCCATACCTTCACCGATACCTGAACCTACACCAGTAAATACAGCGATACCAGCACCTACAAATTGCATACCACCAGGGTAGTCTACCAAAAAGTTAATTACGTTTAATAATTGTGTTAAAATTGTTGTTAAAATTTCCATTTTATTTTTCTCCTTAATTAATTATAAATTTTTTCGCTATCATCAATCTTCATAGAAGTGAAGATTATCGTTAACATTATAAATACAAATGTTTGAATGACTCCTGACATCAAGTCAAAGTATCCATTAATAAACGGCATAAATGGGATAGCAAACCATCCAGCCGATCCGACAATAAGCTTAGAAATAACACTACCAGAAAGTAAGTTTCCTGTTAAACGTAGTGTAAGCGATAGTGGAAGTGCAAACTCGCTAATAATATTAATTGGAATAAACAAGAATGCTAACCACCATACCGGTCCAACAAAGCTCTTAAGGTAACCACCTAAACCTAAAGATATAATTCCCGTGATTTGGATAATAAAAAATGTTGTTATACCAAATGCGAAATTAATTACAATATAGGTTGTCGGGGTTGTTTGACAAAAGATTGCTGATATATTAAGTACAAACAAGTATATCGCAACAGTCAAGAAATAAGGAGCATATGTTTTCCATCTTTTACCTATGTTTGTCTTTGTAAAATCATTAATGATTGACACAATCCAAACAATCGGCACAAGCCATAAAGGTGTTTTCTTTTTAGGATCGACCCTTCTAATTAATAGCCCTAGAATAATGATTATAATTGCTAAAACAAGAGTAACTATAAGCATTGATTTCATCTGCTCATTGAAGTTAAATATACTAACTGTATTAAATAAACCAGACAAAATACCCGATAAAAAGAGCGACTTCATTCATTTTTCACCTTACCTTTCATAACCAAAACAACGGTTAAAAGTATTATTTTCACAAGACTATAACCGATGAGGGTTGCCCATACATTAAACTTAGGTGCTTCACTATTAAAAATATATTGATCTGTTATTATCATTGCAAAGATAGCAGTAAATAATATAATTCTTAATATATAATATAAAACGTTAACCTTAACTGATTTATTATATGGATTCAAAGCATTCTTTTGAATATGTTTTGAGCCTTTAACCATTAAACCCAAATTAAGAAGTGCCGTCATAATACCAATAACATAGCTTATTGACCATGCACTTCTTATAGATTTATTTAATGTAAAAAATAAGATTAACCAACCAATCAAACCACAAATCCAAGATATAGGTGCAACAATTGCAGCGAGTTTATGTGTCTCGTCCATTTTTATCACCACCTAGATTAAGTTTTAATAAGATAATTATCATTGATGCTATACCTATTAATCCGCCAACAACAGCAAGTATAATCGGCCATGGACTATTTTTATTGATTTTATAACCAATAAAAAATCCCAGACCAATTAATACTAAAATAGTTATAAATCCTTGTGTTATGACAGAATAAAGTTTAGCAAATTCTGTATTATTTTTCATTATTTTGTACCAAATAAACGGTCTCCACAATCGCCAAGACCTGGAACAATATAACCATGTTCATTTAATTTTTCATCCAAAGCTGCTGTATATATATCAACATCAGGATGAGCTTCTGACAATGCCCTTATCCCTTCTGGTGCAGCAACTAGTCCAACATAACGAATATTATTTACCCCACGCTTTTTTAACATATCAACAGCAGCAATAGCACTACCACCTGTTGCAAGCATTGGGTCAACTAATAAAACAATCGACGACTTAATATTATCAGGAAATTTTGCATAATATTCATGGGGAACTAAAGTCTTTTCATCACGATAAAGTCCAATAAAGCCAACTTTAGCTGATGGAATAATTTCTCTTATACCATCAACCATGCCAAGACCAGCTCGTAGAATTGGTACAATAACAATATCACTTGCTAAAATTTTTTGAACTGTTTTACATATAGGGGTTTCAATTTCAATATCCTTAAGAGGAAAATCTCTTGATATTTCATAGGCCATTAAACTTCCAATTTCTTGAACACATTGATAAAAATCTTTAGTTTTAGTTTCTTTTTGTCTGATTTGAGTCATCTTATGTTTAATAAGAGGATGATCAATAATTGTAATTTTTGCCATTCTATTCCTCCTCAATCATACTAATACGACGCTTATGTCTTTCACCATTTGAAAATGGTGTAGCAAGCCAAATATCAGCAATTTCTTTTGCTCGATCATATGAAACATTCTTTTGTCCTAAAGCTAAACAATTTGTATCATTATGCTCACGAGTCAAGCGTGCAGTCGTAACATCTGTTACAAGTGCACATCTAACACCTTTGACCTTATTTGCAACAATCGACACACCAATACCTGTTGAACAAATAACAATACCTCTATCACATTTCTTATCTCTTACAGCTTCTGCCACTTGCTTAGCATAAACAGGATAATCACAAGAATCATATGTATAAGTGCCTACATCTGTTATTTCGTGGCCTTGTTCTTTTAAATATGTAATTAACACATTTTTTAAATCTAAGCCACCATGGTCACAACCAATATACAATTTCATGAATATTTCACCTCTTCTTACTATTTTCCATTTTATATTATAACTCACTTTTATTTTTTTTACAATAATTGTCGATCTTAATAGAAGACGTTTTCATTAAACATTTTTTTCATTTTGTCAAAAATTTATACACAATATAAAAAATGTCTACTAATTAAAGTAGACAAATTTATTATTCTCTTGAAATTGATGAAACATTAGTTGCTTCTATTTCTTTTTCAAGCCCATTATCTAAAGTAACATTCTTTAAAACAACATCTTCAACGTTGTAAAAAATTAAACCTCGATTAGACATGGCCTCAAGTCCAGTCATCATAGCAGGTACACCCTCTTTTGGATTTGGTGCATAACTAAAATCTACATTTTCAATCGTAATCTTTTTAATAGGCATTTCTGGAAGTCCATAAAATGCACCTGCAGCTACATTAACGTTTGTACAATTAATATTTTTAAAATGGAATTCACCTAAATATGGAGTTCGTTCATCAACTGGTAATTTTTCCTTAGACCAAACGTATTCTGTCTTTCCATCCGGATCGCAAAAATAAAACATATTAATAACAAGTGGAGTTAAAACATTAATCATTTTAATATTTTCAAATAGAATACCATTTATAATAGCATCTTTACCACGACCTCTTCTTGTTTTAATGCGAAGTCCACGATCAGTCTCATTAAAAATACATTTAGTTACGTTAATATTTTTAATTCCGCCTGCCATTTCAGAGCCAAGTACAACAGCACCATGTCCAAAATTCATTGAGCAATTTCTAATATTGAAATTAGATGACGGCTTTTTATACTTTCTTCCCATATAAATCTTACCTGATTTAATCGCGATGCAATCATCACCAACTGAAAAATGGACACCAATTATATCAACATTTTCACAAGATTCAGGATCACATCCATCTGTATTAGGAGAGACTTTAGGAGAAATTAGCTTCATATCAATAAAACGAATATTATTTGAAAAATAAGGGTGTAAATTCCATGATGGAGTATTTGTAACAGTTACGCCTTCAAAAGTTATATTTGAGCATCTAACTAAAAATACACCTCTTGGTCTCCAAGCGATGCGCTTTGTTCTAACGTCAACCCACCAATCACCATTTTGAGCATTACCATCAATAATTCCTTTACCAATAATATTTACATTTGATACTTCAACACCTGTAATAATACTTGCAAAGCAATCAAGCGGATTTCCTTCCCATGAGCCTAAATTATAATCATCAGATTCATCAGTAAGTAGAGTCATTCCTGGTAGAATTGGATACTTATTTCTATCAGTATTTCCAAGTAAATGTGCCCCCTCTTGAAGTTCAATAGTGATATCACTTTTTAAAAATAGAGGTAAAACTGAATAGGTTCCACTTGGTATTAATACACGTCCATTTTTTGGACAAGCATTAATGCAAGATTGTATAAATAGTGTATCATCAGTTACTCCATCACCTTTAGCCCCAAAACGCTTTACATCCAATGTAACATATTCTGATTTTGTTTCAAATTCAACACTTGCGGATTCCTCTTGGGTTCTAATTTCAACAATATATTTTGTTTGAGGAAGTAAATCATATATTGAAATAACATTAACTTGTCCTTTTTCTTGATATAATTCACCATTTAAATATATATCATAAAGTGAATCATTATAGTATGGAAGATCATTTTGAAGTTCTAATGTAATACTTCTTTGACCTAAATAAATTATTTTTGCATTCATTATTTATCTTCCTCTTCTTTCTTTATATTTGCAGCACCAATAATTGCTTGAGCTTTCTTCTCTTGCTTATAAAATTTATATTTTTTTATGCCTTTAATAATTAAATTCTTAATTAGAACTGCAATCGCATCAATCAATAAGAAAATCAACCCATCCATAAGAGGTTCAATACCTACAGCATATTCACCAAATAAATTAATTGATATTCCATGTTGTTGTAATAAGACAGTAATCGCCATAATTGGTATAACAATTACAAATGAATAAACTAAATTAAGTAATAATGATACTACTCCCTTTAAATTTATTAAATTGAAACGATAGGTATTATCTGTTGAATTCTTCATAAATCTAACTAATGTTTTAACAATATACTCAAGAAATATGCCTAAGCCAAATGAAACCCATACATAATATTGATCTTCATTTTGAGCAATTGGATTTGCAACTGCAAAAAAATAAAAGGCAGCAGCTGCTGCCCAATATTTTAGCAGAAGAATTTTAATCCATGATGGAATTTTAGCCAACTTATCTGATTGATAAGGATTTTGCTTTTGAAATTCTTCGTTTTTCTTCATTACTATAATGTATCCTTCTTATAATTTTTATCACGTGTAAAGAATGACGCAATAGCACCAACAGTTGGCGCAATTACTGAAATAGTTATACAAATTATTGATACAACTGCATCAGATGCATAATCATGTGTACCATCCCATACGTGGTCACAGCCAATTAAGCAATAAATCCAGAAACATCCAGAAACAACAATAATAGCTGTACAAATTGATGCTAATACTGAAGCTGATAAACTTCTTGTTGATTTGACTTTAAAACCACAAACAATATTTAAACAACCTGCAAGCAACATTATAAAAATCATTAAACCAGAGAAACTATAATCCTCAGTTAAAGCATATGATGCTCTAACATGGCTTTCAAGAAACAATCCAATAAAAATACCTGGAACCATTAACAGTAAACACCAAATAATTGATGGATTATCTTGAATAGAACGATGAATATCTTTTCCAAGACCTTTAAAATAGTTTTTTAGCATTGGTAAAACTTTTTTATACCATGCATTTTTTTCATCAGTTTGAGATTTTGTAGCAGGTTTTTTAGTTACCTCTACTGACTCTGGAGTAACATTATTTTCGATATCTTTTACTTCATTATCCATATATTATTTTCCTCCTTAGTCATTAATTCTATTTTCAGTTTCAATATCAAAGAAGTGAACCTTCTTCATATCAAAGCAACAAACAACCTTTTCACCATCTGCTTCATCTCGATTATAAACCTTTGCAGTACATCTTTCATCGCCAATAAGACCATATAACAAGTTGTAAGCACCAAGGTGCTCTTCATATTCAAGATTAAGTTCGAATTTTGCTTCTGGATTTTCAGATAATGACAAATCATCCATATAAACATAATCTGGACGGGAAGCCATCACAACTTCTTTATCAACATATCCTTTACTCTTAATATCAGCAAACATATCAGGATCTAGCTTAAATTCAATACCAGAAGATTCATGTACAAAATAACCGTTTTCATTTATTGTTCCATGATAGAAGTTCATTGGGGGAGTTCCAATAAATCCTGCAACAAACATATTATTAGGCTTATCAAACATTTCCTTTGGTGATGAACATTGTTGAATCCAACCATCTTTCATAACAACAATTCTATCAGCTAAAGTTAAAGCTTCAATTTGATCATGTGTTACATAAATAAATGTAGCATTTAACTGATGGTGAAGTTGTGACAATTCCTTACGCATTGAAGCACGTAATTTAGCATCTAGATTAGATAGTGGCTCGTCTAGTAAATAAACAACTGGGTTACGAACAATAGCACGTCCTACTGCAACACGTTGACGTTGACCACCTGATAACTGTTTAGGTTTGCGATTTAAATATGGAACTAAACCTAAAATTTCAGCAGCAGCCATAACACGCTTATGTATCTCATCTGAATCAATCTTACGAATCATTAATGAGAAAGCAAGATTGTGATAAACAGTCATATGTGCATAAAGTGCATAATTTTGGAATACCATCGCAATATCACGATCGCGTGGTGCTAAATCATTACATCTCTTACCATTAATAATTAGATCTCCAGAAGAAATCTCCTCAAGACCTGCAATCATACGTAAAGTAGTAGATTTTCCACAACCAGATGGACCAGCCATAACGATGAATTCACCTGGTTCAATATCAATATTAAAATCATATACCGCATGAGCACCATTAGGATATATTTTATTTACATTTTTTAAAGAAACAATAGACATAAATTTATCCTCCTTAGTGTTTAGCATTAATAGATTCTAGATATCCATTTAAATCTTTTGATTTTTTGATACAAATCAATGCTGACAAAATAAACATTGTAGCAGCAGCAGCAAGTAATATAATCATTACAATGCCACGAACATTTCCATTTGCAACTAAAAAACCAGCTGTTGAAATATGACCATATTCACCTGTAGCATCAGAACCATCTGCAACAAATTTACCAAGAACTGAAGCTCCTAATTCATTAGCATACTTAGTTGCAGATGCACTATAATCACTCTTATAGCATTTAGATGCACTTCCACCTAAATCAGATACAAACTTATTCCAATAAATTATTGATTTAAGAGGAAACCAGAAAATCCTAGCAGCACAAACACCACCTAAACCAAGCATTATATATGAATAATTAATTTTATAAGTCTTAACCTTTTCACAGCATAAGAAACCAATTAATAAAATTAAAATATTTCCTAAAATCGCTATAATAGTAAGAGCATTTGAAGGATCAAGCGTATTTAAAGCTAAAAACATCGCTGTTATACTACAAACCAATGCACCTAAACCTAATTTATAAGATAAAGAGTTATTATTATATCTCAATTTTTCGAAGTAAAGAGTATTCTTATCTTCTACATGATTATTTACATTATTTTCCATTATGCAACAACCTCCACATCATTCTTTTTATTTGATTGTAGATATCTTAAAATGCTAAATGCAGCAAATAATCCACAGATTACGATAAAAATAGCAGAAACAATGATACCAATTAAGCAATTACTAGAGTTAACAACTTCATATGCTTTACCTTTAATCTCACAACCTTTATAATAGTTTTCAAGATCAGCAGTTATTTTTGATAAATCACTTTTTAGAAGAATTGACTTAATAAGAGCTACAATTGACATTATAATTCCATAAGTACTAAATAAAAGACCACTAACTAAATTTGAAGTATAGTATTTTTTCCTTGAGAAAGAACCTGTAATTGCAATTACAGCAACTAATACAATACTTATTAATCCTAAATAAAATAAGCAGTTATTAACACTTTGAATATTTTGAAATAAACTAACATAGAAATCTTTAGCGTTCTGTGCATCAGTAAAAACTACAGAATAACAAGTTTGTTCACCTATTACTTCTTTACCATAGAAAGAAAGATATGTGCTATAAAAATTTTCTGCATATCCATTACCATTTATTTGAAACACAGACCATCCTGAGCTAAAAAAGCATAAACTGCTAATTATAACTATACCAGATGCAATTAAAATTGTGAAACAAATAATTTTTTGCCATTTATATAATAAATTATTTTTCATAATTGCCTCCATAAAAATAATTAAATATATGGATGGGCTGTGTTTACCCACCCATATATTAGAAAATAACTAAAATATTATTTACCTAATGCTTTATTATAAGCAGCTAGATAAATTGAATCAATCTTAGCAAATGTATCAAGGAATGCTTGCTTAGTTTCAACACCAGTCTTAGCTTTAGTATTAGTACCAGACCAACCTTCAACAATTAGGAATGAATAACCAGTTGTATCGTTCTTGTTTTCTTTCCAGAAAGCTTCAAGATTAGTATTTTCAGTACAAGCCTTAATGGCAGTTGAGTCTGCACTTGCAATAGTAATATTTGTAGGAACAGATGCTTTGAATCCAGCAGCTGCACTTGTAGTAGCTAAAACAAATGAACCATTTTGAACACAAGCATTAAGTTTTACAAGAGAATCCTTACCATGTTGAGATAGATTTGCTTGATAATCTAGACCATCAGAACGTTGATGTCCAATACCTTGAGTTGAACCAATCATCTTACGATAGAAGTTATTCCATCCAGACTTAAATGACGCATTATTTAAAATTGAATTAGAAATGGCTACAACATTTTGACCACCAATATCAATTGTACCATTACCAGCCTTACGAGCCTTAGTTGTTGCATCATACTCTACAACAGCCTTACGATATACAGTAGTATTAGGACCATAGTCTTGAAGGTCAGCACCCTCATCAGTAAACATATAATCCATTAGCTTTAAAGCACCATCAATATTATCTGATGAAGCAGGAATTGCCCAACCACCTGACTTTAAAGCACGGTTATCTTCTGTATAGTGGAAATAATCTGTAGTATTATCTCCATCATTCCATTGAACAACTGGAGGTAAAATAGCTTCAAATGATGTAGTCTTAGAACCACTAGTCGCATCGGCATTAAATACCATTGTTGATGCAGAATAATCATAAGCCATAAATAACTTACCAGCTTTTAATAGTTGCTTACGATATGTATCTGATGCAGTATCATTATTATAACCCTTATAATACTTTTCAGGGAATAAACCTTCATTATATAATTCATGTAGGTTATCAAAAGCATCATATGTTGCTTGTTGAGTACGTCCATCAACTAGCTTACCATTATTATCATAGTAGAACTTTCCGTTTTCTGAGTTCATACCACGAACACCCCAAATTTGCATTAAAGCTGCAATTTGTCTTTGACGATTTCCTGCAGCAGCACGTGGTGCAAATGCATAAATTTCATCAGTACCTGTTAAATATTTAGGATTATATTGAACACAACGAAGTAATGCAATTAACTCATCAGCATTATAGCAAGCTGATTCAGAGCAGAAAATATCTGATAGCTTACTAAAAGTACCATTTGTAAGTTGAGTAGCATAGATTTCGTTTAAATATGCTTTTAATGTTTGAGTATATGTTTGACCATTTTTTGTAGCTAATTTATTTTGTTGAGTAATAATGTTCTTCTCAGCTGGAATAGTTACTTCAATAGTTTCTTTCTTTCCATTTTTTGAAATTGTAACTTTAGCATTATTCATAGCTGCAACTTGAGCCTTGAAGTTAGATGTTTTTGCAGCAGTGGTATCATAATCTCCATCATTATCAAGAAGTTTTTCAACCATTTCTCTGTTCATCATAAACATACATTCAATATTATTTAAACCATCGAAATATGGAGTATAATATACCTGACCATCAGTAGAAGCCATTGACTTCATCATTGATCCAGATGGGTCATTCTTTTCTAACCATTTCTTATAATTAGGTAATTTTCCATCTTTTAATGCTTGTGAAATAGAATATAGCTTACCTGCATTGGCTGCATCAGCAGATTTCTTACCATCACACATCATTAAATCAATTTGATTCTTACCCTTAACAAATCCAGAAGTAGTATATTCTTCCCATTCCTTATCATATGTCTTAGTGTAATCAGCGGCATCTCTAATCTTTAGATTAACAGCTTCACCAAATGCTTTCCATGTTGGAAGAATAGTGTTTTTTGTTAATGTTGTGCCATCTAAAGCATCTGTAGATGTTGCACCTTGATATGTAACACCATAGTGTTCATCACCATTTGTATAGTTAATACTAATATCTAGTGACTCAGTTGGATCTTCTTTGCTACATGAGCCAAGTGATGCGACTCCAGCAATACCTAATGCTGAAAGTCCTAAAATACTTAAAGTTTTTTTCATTTTGTTTTTTCTCCTTTTTCTTTCTATTTTTCTATTCCTTAACTCCACCAAGATTTACACCAGCAGCAAAATATTTTTGCATTTGAGGGTATAAAATCAAGATAGGTACGATAGAACATGCTATCATTGCAAATTGCCATGAGTTTTGGTGATATGGCTTATCCCATACATCTTCACCGCCACCTTTGTCAAGGCAGTTTCGCATATAAACTTGTAATGGTTGATTTTCCTCATCAAGCAATACACTTGCCCAATAATAACCATTCCAACGAGACAATGCATAAAACATTGTAACAGTTGCAATTGAAGATTTTGACATTGGAATATAAATCTTCGTTAATAACTGGAACTCTGTTGCACCATCTATAGTAGCTGCTTCTTCAATTTCTGAAGGAACACCTTTAAATCCATTTCTTAAAAGGATAATATTGAACGCATTAAAGCCAAGTCCAAATATAAAGCCCCATCTATTCTTGATACCTAAATCAACGAAATTTTGATATGTTGCAATAAGGCCAGCACTAAACCACATTGTAAATGTTAGAAGAAAATTAAATCCTCTTCCCCAAAGAAGTCTTGTCTTTGATAATGCATAAGCCCCCGTAATTGCTATAATCATTGAAACCAAAGTACCATAGAATGTAAAGAATATTGTATTACAATACGCTAACCAGAACTTTTTATCACAAAGAACATCCCAAAAGGCTTGGAACTTAAATCCAAAGTGATATGTACCTTCTTCAGAACCTTTTACAAGTGGAATGATGATTACTTTTCCAGCTGATACAGCATCAATATCTGATAAAGCAACTGCCAATACATAAATTAATGGGTATACACACGCAAGTCCAAATAATGTTAGGAGTACGTATGACAAAATTTTAAATACAATTTCCGATGTATCCAAACGTTTCATATAAAATTGTTACTCCTTTCATATTAGAATAGTGATGTATCTGATACTTTTCTTGAAATAGCATTTGCTCCAAGAACCAAGAACATTGCGATTATAGAGTTAAACAAATCCGCTGCAGTACCAACTGAGAAGTCGTTTGCAACAGTTTGCTTACGATAAACATAAGTTGAAATTACATCAGCTGTTTCATAAGATCCTGGTTGATATAGAAGCATTACTTTTTCATAACCGATATTCAGGATTTGACCTATACGCATAATAAGCATAATTGTCAATGTTGGAGCCATACTTGGTAAAGTTACATATCTAATTTGTTGTAACTTATTTGCACCATCAATTTTTGCAGCCTCGTAATTTGTTGGCGAAATTGCTAATACAGCCGCAAAATACACAATTGAGCCATAGCCTGCACCTTCCCAAACACCTGATACTTGATAAATAGGTCTAAAGAACTTAGGCATTTCAAGAATTGAATCAGTTGATGAAATCCAGCCAAAATTCATAAACGCCTTTGTTAAAATTCCTAAATCACCTTGTGAATTACGACACCAAATTGTAATTATTGTTGTTGTAACTACGGTTGATAAGAATTTTGGTAAATAAGAACAAACTTGAACTACTGATCTATATCCATAGCATTTAATTTCACTAAATAGTAATGCAAGAAAAATGGGAATTGGGAATCCAAATACAAGACCATACATACTATTCACGAACGTATTACGGAATGCCGTCCAGAAGCTTACATCATTAAACAAGTTTTTAAAGCCTATCAAGCCCATCCAATCGTCATGCATAACAGTTGTTGTTGCATTTAGACCATCGTTGTTTTTAAATGCTTGAAGAACACCCTTAATTGGTAAGTATTTAAACATAAACATAAACAATAGTAGTGGAATTAATAATACATAAAGACGCCAATCCTTAAGTATTTCTTTTCCAACACGTTTCCACTTAGTTCTTTCCAGTTCTTCAAGAAGTTGTTCAGTCGATTGTTGTTCAATAGAAGTCACTTTGCTACACACCTTTCATATAATTTATTTGTTTTCGTCATCAGTTTTCTTAACAGTTGAATAATACTTTTCTTCATTTTTTCGTTCATTACATTCACTAATCATTTTTTCTTTTACGTTAACAAGTACTCCTTGGCTTTTTAAAACTAAGCTTCCCAAAATTAAAACAACGTATCCAACAGAACCATATAATAGTGTACTATATAATAGTTGGCCTATTCCTACAAAATTAAGTCCAGTTCCTACAATCAAATTATAGAAAATCATTCCTAATGTCGTAAGTGTAAGTGAAGAAACAATAATTATTGCATCCAAGCTAAGAATGCTGCTTATTTTTGAAGTATATTGCTTCCATCCATTTTTCTTATATAGTAGTAAAGCGCTTACTAATGAAGAAACATATAAAATACCAATAATCCATAAAAGATTATACGAATCCCTAAGAATTTTTTGAGGTATCATAAATTTTCCACTTATAAAATTACCTAAAACGCTAAACGGAGCAACTATTAAGCCTTCTAGTCCCCACCTCGTAGTTGCAACTAATACAAGTAATAATCCAACTACAGGATAAGGAGCAATCGTTGGCAAGAAATTATTAGTTAGATATGTTGCTAAAAGTTCCATACCAAAGCTTAATATTGCTATAATTAGTAAATCAAGTCTACGATAGGTTTTAAACTTCATAAACACAACTCCTTTCAATATGTTCAGACATCGAGTGTGTTTTTTAATTTATAAACTAATTGTATCTGACTTATTCTATAAAAAGTTTAACAACATACATAACAATGAAACCAACATCAAATTATCATAACTCGTTGAATCCTTTTTATACATCACCTATTTTAACACTTATGAAAACGCTAGTCAACTACTTAATGAAAACTTTTTCATATTTTTTGTAAACGCTTTTTTGCATTTTTTTAAGATATTTCTCAGTTTAAATCTCACTTTATTAATTTTTTTATCTAATAAAAGATTTATTTATTTCCAAATAATATTAAAAAATGATAATTTTAAGAATATATTAACGATAAGAGTTAATTTTTCCACACATTATTAATTATTTATGTTATCATTTAAGAAAATTGAGGTGTTTTATATGGAATTATATCTAAATAATGAACAAAGCCTAAGTAATGTATTAAAAGATGCTCGTGATGGTGATATTATTCACTTAGCTTCAAGAGTATATTATGAAAAAATAAAAATCACTATTCCTAATTTAACTATTATTGGGCATAACTCATCAATTGAATATAAAGATTATTATAATAAAATAGGAAAAGATAATAAAGAGCTTCTTACGGTAAGAACCTATACAATAATGGCTGAAGCGTCTAATATAACTTTGAAGAATTTGACAATTAAAAATCTATCAGTTCCTAATAGAACCTATGGTCAAGCAGTTGCCCTTTATGTTATAGGTGATAATTTCAAAGCAATTAATTGTAACGTTTTGGGTGCTCAGGACACTATTCTAGCTGGTCCAATCCCATATGATTTAACAATTAGATACAAAAATTTACTTTCAAGCGATGAATTAACTCAAAATAAATCACACCAACTATATGACCATTGTTATATCGAGGGTGATGTTGATTTTATTTTCGGATGTGGTATTTGCTTTTTCAATGAATGTGAAATACATTCTATCGGAAAAGGATATATTTGTGCTCCTTCTCACCCTAAAGATTATAATTATGGTTTTGTTTTTTATAAGTGTAATTTAACTGGATCTGATGAAATAACTAATCAAGTTTATTTAGGACGTCCATGGCGCGATTATGGACAAGCTGCTTTTATTAGTTGTAAAGCTTCTTCTCACATTAAGCCTGAAGGATATCACTATTGGCAAGAATCAAGAAAAAACACTTGCAAACTTAGCATATATAAAACACTTAATGAAAAAGAACTTGCTTCTTTCACTAAAGTCTTAAATGAAAACGATCTAGATAAATATGCACTTGATAACGTAATGAAAGGTTAAGCTGAATGCTTAACCTTTATTTTTAATATTTTAGGAAAAATCATAACAAACCCAATTGTCGTTATTGTTGATGATATAATGTCTGATACTGATTCTCCTAAATAACATCCCTTTGTTCCTAAAAAGATAGGAAAAACAACCGTAAAAATAACAGTTAGAATTTTTCTAATTAAAGAAAAAATAATAGCTCTATTCGCATGACCAAGTCCTACAAGCGTATCGACACAACACCATTGAAGAGGAAGTAATATAACTCCTAAACAATACCATCTTATGATATTTGGTGCTACATTTAAAATAGCATTTTGTACCTCTTCAGTTTTTGTTAAAATAAAAAGTTTAATAAAATACTTTGAATAGAACATTGAAATTATAAACATTATTATCCCATAAATATAGCATATCATTAGTTCATATATAAAGCCTTTTCTTACTCTTTTAGGTTCTGATGCACCATAATTATAACTTAAGAAAGGTTGTCCTCCTAAACTAATACCTGAAAAAGGCATTGAAATCAAAGTGAAAAAGCTTAAAAGAATTGAATTAATAGTCAAATATAAATCAGCATTACCATCGGCGTAAATCGATACCATCTTATTCATTACTATTAATATCACACTATCAGTAAAAGTAATTATAAAAGGGCAAAAACCAATTTTCATTATCTTTTTCATATATTTTAAAGAATAACCCTTAAAAGACATTTTAATGATACTTTTATTTGAAATTAAAAAGGAAAAAGCAAATAAAGCTGAAGCTGCTTGAGCAATTATAGTTGCAAGTGCTGCTCCTTTGACTCCCATATTAAAAGGAAAAATAAAAATATAATCAAGCAAAATATTAGTTAACGCGCCAATTATAACCGTTACCATTGCTCTTGTACTTTTTCCTTGACATGTAATAAAACTGTTAAGTCCTAAGCTCATCAAACAAAAAAATGTTCCAAGTACATAAATAGTTATATAATCACTAGCATATTCAAAATTATTTGGAGTTGCACCAAAAGAATATAATAATGGCTTTTTAAATATTAAAAAAACTAACATGAGCACTACTGTAATAATTACTAATAATAAAAAACTATTAGCCATTATCTTTTTAGCATCATCATAATCCTTTTGACCAAGTCTAGTTGCAAATAATGGTGATGCTCCCTGACATATTAAATACGTAAATGATGTTATTAAGGTGGTAATAGGTGCACAAATTCCTACTCCTGCTAATGCTAAGCCAGATCCGCTTTGCATATTTGCAATAAATAGTTTATCCACCACACCATATAAAATGTTAACAAATTGAGCAAACATTGAGGGTATGGTCAATGCTAACATAGCTTTTAGGGGATGTGCCTTATTAAGTAATTCATTTGAAGCCATAAAATCACCAAATGCGATTATATCACTTTATTTTTTTAATTCAATAAATTATTCCTAAAATGCGACACAATTTGACTTTTCGAGAATAATAGATGTTTTTGTAAGATAATTTTTACAATATCTTTTGTCGATTATTCTAATATTTTTTCAACTTCTTTAATTTTTTTTGTATTTTTTCTTGTAATTATGAAGATAAAAATTTATCATATAGTCAGTACAAATTTATAATTGAGGAGGAATGTACATGATAAGGGTTGTTATTGCCGATGATTCTAGTCAAACAACATTAATTGTTAGTGAGTGTTTGAAAATGCAAGCCGGCTTTGAAGTAGTAAAAACTTTTAATTCAGGAAAATCATTGCTAAGTTTTCTTGAATCAAACCAAGTAGATCTTTTAATGCTTGATATAGTAATGCCTGAGGTGGATGGGTTTAAGGTTTTAGAAGACCTTGCAAGCAAAAAAGAAAAATATCATCGTCCCAAAAAAATAATTATGCTTTCATCTTTTAACAATGAATCACTTCTTGTTAGATCATCAGCATTAGGAGCTGATTACTTTATTATTAAGCCAATTGATATGCAAAATTTATTAGAAACAATTAATAATTTATTTAAAGAATTACCTAAGAAAAGTAATGTTAATTTAAATGCACCAGAAAAAGAAATTGATTTAAATGAAGAAATCACAAGTATTCTTCACGAAATCGGAGTTCCAGCGCATATTAAAGGCTATTTATATTTACGCGAAGCAATTACTATGGTTTATAACGATATTAATGTTTTAGGTGCTATCACAAAGGTTTTGTATCCAATTATTGCTAAAAAGTTTAATACCACATCATCACGAGTTGAACGTGCCATTAGGCATTCAATTGAAGTAGCTTGGGGTAGAGGAAATGTAGATACAATTGCAAGTATCTTTTCATATACTGTAAGCTATAACAAATCAAAACCAACTAATAGCGAATTCATCGCAATGATTGCGGACAAGCTTCGTCTTGAACATAAGGTCACAATTTAATTTGTGACCTTTTTTTGTATTTTTTTAGTAAATTTGTGCATACTAATTATTGGTGATAAAGTGCGATTATTAGGGATTCTTTTAATTATTTGTTCTTCGATGTTATCAACCATTTTAATTTATCTTTTTTTGATAAATGTTGCAAATCTTCATTTCCATTGGTATATTTTATTCCTTCTGCTTATTATAGCCAATATTTTCTCAATAGTGCCAATTTTAACTGCTAAATCACCGTAACACTTTTTGCTAAATTCCTTGGATGATCAGGATCATTACCAAGTTCTTTTGCTGTATAATAGGCAATTAACTGTACATATCTTGATAGACTCAAAGCACCTAAAAGACCTCCAGGGTATTTATTTTTAAGGAAGAAAACTTTACCTCCTCTTGCTCTTACCTCATTTAAACATGATATTAAAAAGCTATCATTTGATGAAAGGCCAATAACAGCACTTTTATCAGAAATTAACGCTAAGGAACCATGCTTTAATTCTGAGGTTGAATAGCCTTCAGTTGGAATATAAGCAATTTCTTTAAGCTTTAACGCCCCTTCCTTACTAATTATATAGTCGTAGCCGTGACCTAAATAAAAAACATTTTTCATTTTACTAATTTCCTTTGGTATATTATTATTATTATCAAAGGTTTTCTTTATTTCCTCAAGATTTTTTACATAGTTCAATATTTCTTTAGGTTCTTCACCTTTAAATTGTTTTATTAACGTATAAAACACTAAAACAGATTGATTAAAGCTTTTTGTAGATGCAACAGCTATTTCTTTTCCAGCATGCATATCAAGTATTAATGGAATATGTAAGGTCATTTGTGATGTAAAACTATTTGTAATTAACATTGCCTTTTTAGGCTTAATTTTATCTATTGCGGCTAAAACATCTGCTGTTTCTCCACTTTGTGAAATAAATATAAATGTAGACTTATTATAAATATCATTATAACTATATTCCGTTGGTAAAAAAGCTCTAGCTCTAATACCTAATTCCTGTTCAATCATTAATGCTATATATTCTGATGCATAAAAAGATGAACCACTTCCAATTAAAACAAATTCAGAAGTTTCTTCTAATAATTTAAGAAGTTTCTCATCAGCTTTAAAATTATTAAAAATATTTAATGCTAGTTTTTCCTCTTCTTCAATTTCATCAAGCATTATTTGTTCCTTAGGATCATTAAAATTAAAACTATATGGTATAAAAGAGGATTTATCACTTAAATACATATTAGGCCCTATACACCCAAAAGACATATCACTAATATGCTTATAATACTTTGTATTTTCCTTAAATGCATAAATATCCGAAGCTAAATAATAATCTGTATCGTTATATCCTAATAATAAAGACGATTTATTTTTCATAAAATAAATATTTTCGTCATCTTTTATCATAAAAATAATAGCATATGAGCCTTTAATTATTTCCATTACTCTTTTTATTGCATCAAATGGTGGATATCTTTTTATAAATAAACTCAATAATTCTGTAATTACTTCTGTATCAGTATCGGATAAAAATTGATGATTTTTAAAATATGTGTCTTTTATTATATTTTCATTTTCTAAAATTCCATTGTGAACAAGTATTATTTGCTTATCACCAGAAATTTGTGGATGAGCATTAACTACATTTACACTTCCATTAGTAGCCCACCTTGTATGGCAAATAGCCTTTTTTATCATAAGATTTTCATCTTCAGTAACAAAATCAATTCGACCTATATTCTTATAAATTTGATTATTCTCATAACCAATTCCATAAGAATCATATCCTCTATATTCAAGTTTTTTTAAGCACTTTAAGGCATCATTTATTTTAAATGAGCCAAATTGAGCATATATTCCGCACATTATAGCACCTCAATTTATTTTATGCGCTATATAGTTAATTAGTCCCATAAAAATCATTTTAAAATTTATTTAGCTTAATTTCCATTACATTTATGAATTGCAATTATTAGTCAACATTTAACTTTTGTATTAATTAAATATATGACTTACTATGATTAAAAAATGTTGGTATTGATATGCTGTAATCGAAGCTAAGATTGGTAAATTACATCATGCTGATTTAGGACATCTTATCTTTTATTTTGATGCAAATGATATTTAGAATGAACTGAAAGAGATGATGAAACAATTGGCTTATTACTATGCAAAGAAGCTGATAGTTATGTGGCTAAAACACCCTTAAATAAAGCACAACTACATCTTGGTATTTCTAAATATAAGTTTATTGAGGAACCACCAGCATACAGAAGCCAAAAATTAAAGGAAAATAATTAAAAATAATTGAGGTGTGAAAATTGTTATTCAGCAAATTATCTAAGGAAAACAATATGATATCTAATCAAAATAAATAAGGGTATAAGCTATAATAAAACGACTAAAATATTGTCAAAGTAGTTGAGCTTATACCCTTTAATGATATATAATTAAAATTTAAAAAGTTGAATAAAGCCTGGAAAATCAACACTCAATGATTACTATTACGATGATATAATATAAAATCATTTAAGCCAAAAGAATTCAATACTAAAATAAATAATTATAATTAAATTATTGCAAATTTAGATTTTGAAAGATTAAAAGGACTAAGGAAATTAAGTAATATTGCAATTTAATACAAAAAATAAAAATGGTTGGATGAGTCTAATTCTACCGATAATGAGGACAATAGTATCTTTGATAATGAAAGTCTTCTAGAAACTCATTAGACTTGTATGCTTTTATATTTAAAATTGAGTGCATCTAAAAATCCAACGTGCATTACTTATTTTAGTGTCAACTAAAAAAAGTCCTCTAATTAGAAGACTTAAATAATAATTTATATAAGGTTTGATCAATTGTAAACTCATCTAAAATTTGTTTAACCTCATCTAATGCTTTTGCATTCGAATTTCCTGTATATTTAGCTCTAACAAGTAGATTTTTAGGTGACGCATCAAAGTCAACAAATTCCAAAATATCAACATTATATCCTGAATATTCTAATAACTTAGCACGAATTGTATCCGTGAGCAATGCACTCATTCTTTCCTTTACAATTCCATAGCTTGCTAAAAAGCTCGAACTTTTTTTAATCTGATTATTTATTTCATGTTGACAACATGGTACACTTAATAAATATTTCGAATGAAGCTTTATAGCATGATACATTGCGTAATCTGTTGCTACATCACAAGCATGAAGTGTAATAATTAAATCAACTCTAAAATGAGGCTTATACAATGATATATCACCTATTTCAAAATTCAAAGAATTATATCCATAATTTTTAGCAATTTCATTGCACTTTTTTATTACATCTGCTTTTAAATCAAGACCAACAATATTAGTTTTAATATTTTTTATATTAACTAAATAATAATATACTATAAAAGTCAAATAAGATTTTCCACAACCAAAATCAATAATATTAAGTTCTTGTTCTTTAAAAGTTTTAATTGTATCATCAATTATTTCTAAAAAGCGATTAATTTGGCGATATTTGTCATAATAGGATGGTACTATTTTTCCATCTTGCGTCATTACTCCTAAATCAACAAGTGGAGGAATTATGTTTCCATCATTTAAAATATATTTCTTTTGTTTATTGTGTGAAACATTTAAAAGAGTCTTTGTCTCTTTATTTTTAATTTTATTACTTAATAAATGATTCTTTTTAGTATATTTAAAGTTATAATTATATTCATTAGTAATTATATTAAGTTGAAAAAATGAATCCAGCATGATAGTATTTATAATTTCAGAAAATTCATCATAATTATAATTGTGTGCAAACGATTGTGTCTTAGTAAAAAGTTCAATTTGCATCATACTATTTCCCTTTATTTCAACTGGCCTAATATATCCCTTAATATATTTTGAATTATTTCTTGGGTTTGATATTGTCCCCCTTATGATATTTTTAATTTCAATATTTTCTAACATAAAAACTCCTAAAAAAAATAAGTGGCATAAACCACTTAAATTTAATTTTTACCTTCAGCCTCACGTGCTTTTTGATTAGCTTTAAATGTTTCTTCACGTTTTTTTAGATCAGCTCTTTGTTGTTCATACTTCTTATGATTTAAAATAGGTACAATAAAATATAAGCCAACACATACTGCTATAACAACGCATACAATAATTAAAAATAGCCAATCAGGATAAAATTTAATAGTCTTACTAAGTAGCATAAGTTTCACCTCATATATGTTCAATATTATTATATAACATCATTAAGCGATTATCAAGAAAATGTTCTTAAAAAAAGAAAATGCTGATCACTTTTAGATCAGCAAAGAAAAAGAAAAAGAAAAGATTTTACAGGAAATATTCACGTATAAAATGTGAATACGTAAGTAATTATACCAATATTTTTTTATAATGCAACACTTTTTTTCAAGTTTCCCTAATGAAAACGTTTTACCTTCGAAAAAACTCTTTTATTTAATTAAAATCAAATAAATTAACAACTTTTTTACTTCCATCATTCCATTTAATGGGTGTTAAATTATGCTGAATCAAAAAGTCGTTTGTTTTAGAAAATGGCTTACTTCCAAAAAAACCGCGATATGCACCTAGTGGGGAAGGGTGTGCAGATTCAATAATCAAATGATTAGGGTTATCAAGCATTTTAATTTTTTGTCTTGCACTATTCCCCCATAATATAAAGACGATTGGTTGAGATAATGTATTTAGTAATTTTATTGTATTATCTGTAAATGTTTCCCATCCCTTACCAAAATGTGATAACGGCTCGTTATGTCTTACAGTTAAGGTAGTGTTTAATAAAAAAACACCTTGTTTAGCTAAATAAGTTAAATCACCAACCTCATTTATATCGATACCTAAATCTGATTTCATTTCTTTATAGATATTTTTAAGGCTAGGAGGATTTTTAGCATTTTTTACACTAAATGCAAGTCCGTGTGCTTCATTATCATTATGATAGGGATCTTGACCTAAAATTACAACCATTATTTCATTAATAGGAGTTAGCTTATAGGCATTAAATATATCATCAAAATCAGGATGACATTTAGATACCATATACTCTTTTTTTACATAATCCATTAAACTTTTAAAATAATCCTTCTTACTTTCTTCTTCAATAAATTCATTCCAGGTCATTAGCACACTTCTCCTTTTTTTCATATACTATAGTGGTGATTAGATTGTCAAATTATTTTGTCTTTTGTTTAGTTTTATTCATTATATTGGTTATGGCCATTATATGATAAAAGGGCTTTTTTTAAGCCCTCAAATTAATTATTCTGAAATTATTGTGGTTGTATTTTTAAAACAATTTTGTGCAATTTGATATGGAGTCAACTCTGTACCACTTGCTGTACCACCTTTTTTATTACATACAACTGAAGTTGAATCAAATGATAACATTGCATCTGACTTACCAACAGTTGTTCTTATTGACAATAATGCTGTAGTCTCAGCTTTAATTTCTGCAGCACGACCCTTTAAAGCGGTATTTAACTTTTCAATCTTACTATCTGATAAATTAGTATCAATCCAATATAGACAGCTAATTTCATATTGCTTAGCTTGTTCATCAAAAATTTGGGCATCAGTTGAAGCTGTTGAATTAGTTGGTGTTCCTAAGAAAATATAAATATATGTGTAAGTTACAGCATTTTCTCCTTCACCTTCTGTAACAGATTTAGATCCTTTAATATCCTTATCTTTATTTAATTTTTTATATAAACCACTAATATCTCCAACTGATATTTCCTTAAGAACATGAGATTTAGCTAAATTAGAACTATTATTATGGAATTTATTATAAGTATTTGCATGATTACAGCTTGTAAGAGATGCAACTCCAAGTACAGCAATAAATGCAATTAATAATTTTTTCAAAGTTTTTTTCATATTATCCTCCATTTGTGACGATATATTTATTATAAAGTAAATACGTTTCTTTTACAAGATATTAAAATAATTTTAATCATTTTTTTCTTCAGAATCATATTTCAACATATATTCACCACGATAATTTGAAAAGGCATTATCAGGATATTTCGCATAAACAGGTCCCGTTTTAAATTCTTCCGCTTTATAAATCCATAATGAATCTAGGTCGAAGGTCAAAATTTCATCTACTCCATCCTGATCAATATCAACAACCTCAGTTGCAAGAGTTGGATGACCATCATCTGGGAAATCAACAACTGTATCAAGTTCTCCATCTAATAGTCCTCCTAAATTAGGAGATGTATTAGTTAAAATAAGCACATTTTTACCATCATATATTACCGGCGAAACTAAATTACCATTTCCTTGCATTTCTCTTTGCTGCAAGAGATTACCATCACCATCAAATAAATAAACAAGCATATCTGCACCCCAAAAGCTTGTAACAGCACAATCAAGCTTATTAAGTCCACGATATGGCGCTACACTTATTCTTTGGGCGTGCCCTACTGTATTCATTTTATAGAAAGTTCCATCTGAATTTACAATATTAAAGCCTTCATTTCCTGATGCCAAATATAAATGCTTAATTCCATTTTTTAAAGATGCCGCATAAATTATTTCATCTGTATGATCTGAATTAATTGGTAAGCTCCATAAGATATTACCGTCCTTAACCATATCATATCCTACAAACATTTCATCACGACCATCGCCATCAAAATCATATATATATGGAAAATGACCCGTATTTTTATGATGATATCGCCATAGTAATTTAAAGTCAGATGCCCTATAAGCCCAAACATTTTTATATCGATCTTTTAAAATAAAATCACCCTTATAGCCTAATCCTTCAAAATCAGCTACTCGCATACCATCTGGATTTAAATAATCATATGGATAATCACCAACAAGCTCATCACCCTTAACATATGGTGTTTTCATTTGACTTATAACATGTCCATCCTTAAGGGAAACAATATATACATGGAAATCCATCGCGAATATTACTTCCATTTTTCCATCATTATTAATATCGGCGATTTGAAAAGGAAGATCACAGCTAATAGGGCCATTTTCTTCTTTATTAGGATGTCCAATTTGCCATAAAATATTACCATCTATATCAAAGGCAGTTAGACATGAAAGTCTTGCAAAAGCATCACGATACATTCTTTTTTGATGTTGAGCAAAGAGCATTACAGGCTTACCATCAAGGTACGCAAATCTAAATTGGCGACCAGCACCACATCCTTTTAAATCAAGCTTTTTAATTAGCTTAATTGGTGCGTATTTCTTTTTCTTTGATGATAATACATCATTATATTCTTTAATACCCTCATTATGCTTATAATACTCTTCATTTGTCATTTCAAGTTTAAGTTCTCTAAAACGAGCCGGACTCTTACCAATAAAGGCTACATTTGATGGTATAAACTTAATATCAAGCGTACAAATTTCTTTATCATCAACTAATAGAACAAATTTTTCTTCTAATCTAATTGTAATCTTGTGCTCATCTAAGGCATCCATTTTGTAATCAGATATAAAGTAAACCTTTTCTTCCTCTTGATTTTTATGATATATCTTTAATTTTTCGCCATCAAAGGAAACGCAATCATAAATGCGATTGTGAATATAATTAAAAGCTAGACCACAAGGCTTTTTTGTTTCAAGCAAAGTCATATAAAAGCTTACCGTATAACCAGCATATAGTTTTGTCTTATGAACTAAAATTGCACTTACATCAGAAAAATGCCCCGTTGCAAAATCACCACGATTTTGTTCTAAATAATACTTGCCAAAAGCCTCAGTTATAAGCCATGACCCACCAAGTCCACGCCATTGATGAAGACTAATTGGGTCATAAAAATTCCCCCTATAACCTTTTGGCATTAAATGATGATATTCACCAAGTGCACTATGTTCATGATCATATGGAAATTCACTTGGTTTAAAATCACTAAAATCTTCTAAAATAATATTATGCATAATAATCACCTACAAACTTAAAAAATTCATTATATGAAGATATAATTTGAACACCTGCTGACTCTAAAACACGATGACTTTGATGTCCTTTATCAAATAAAACACATTTAATCCCCATCGAATCACAAACTTCTTTGTCATGAAGTGTATCACCAATCATAATTGTATCAATTGGATTTATCTTATTTTCCTCTAAATACTTTTTTCCTATTTCTACCTTACTTGCTGCATAAATGTTTGATATTCCTAATATTGCATCAAAATATTGAGCTATATTAAAATGGACAAGCTGTTCGGTCAAATTATCAATTTGCGATGCACTTAAGCATACTAAACGATAGCCATTATTTTTTAATTTCAATAAAGATTCTCTTACATTATCATATAAAGGACATTCTAAGGAAGCTTTTTGATAAAGCTTAATAAAATCATCTGATAACGCCTCAAAGGTTTTCTTTTTAAAATCAAATCCTGCTGCCTCATAATATTTTTTTATTGGAAAAGTAAAAATTTCCCTATATCTTTCTAAAGTTATTGGCTCAAGTCCATTTTCCTTAAGCATCTCGTTTAAAATATTAAGACATAAATCTACATCATTAATAATTGTTCCATTAAAATCGAAAAAAATTGTTTTCATCTATTTACTCCTCATTTATACTAAGCATTATTTCTAGTTCTTTCTTCACAGCATCCTTAACCTCTTGTGGCTCTAATACTTTAGCCTTAGAGCCAAAGCCTAAAATAAAGGACACAATACTAGCCAAATTTTGCATTTCACATTTTAAAATTGTTGTATTAGCATCAACACTAATTATCTGCTGATTTTTACCATAAATTCTTTCTTTTACTAAAGCCGCATAGGGGGATGAAACCTCAATTGAAACAGGTATATATTCACCATTGTTTTTCATTCCATATTGATCTAAATAATCGGCTTCATTAAATGTCTTAGAAATATAATATTTTTCATTTAATAATTCTATTTCCTTAATTCGGTTTAATTTAAAATACCCAACGTCATTAATTGTCTCATTAAAAGCTAAAACATACCATGCAAGGTTATACATATAAATCTTATAAGGGTGAAGAATATGCTCACTTATTCTATTTTTAGTTGAAAGATAGGATATTCTTATTTTATTTTTATTGAAAAGAGCTTTGCTTATCATATCATAACGATATTTAATTTCGTCATCCTTCATTACGAGTGGAAATCTATCAATAATCATAGGACTATCAATATCCTTATTAACATAGCTACTATTTAAAACTTTACCTAAGGCTACATTAAATTCATTCTTGTTTAAAAAATCATACCTAGCATTTAAATATGATGAGGCTTCAAGTAGGGCCTTCTTTTCACTCTCTTTCAAACGAGGATTAGGTAAAATATTATCGCCATCAAGAAAATATCCTCCTCCAATACCTCTTAGATAGCCAATATCATAGCCTGCATTAATAAGTTCCTTACGATATTCTGTTATATTTCTCACATTTGTTTCTAGTAAATTTGCAAGTTCTTCACGAGAAGCTTTTTTTACCGAAGCTAAATAATTCATCATTTTAATTGCTTGAGCTATTTTCATATTATCAACCCATATTAAATAATACCACATTTTTCATATAAATGATAGTTTACATTAATTAAAATATCATATAAAAAATCTTCTACCAAAAATAGAAGATCAATTAAAATTATTTATTTTCTGTTTTATTGCAGAAGTTATAAATAGCATATCCATCATTTATAATAATTGTTACTCCAATTAAATCATTAATAACCGTTTTAATTGTCTTAGAACTAAATGTCGCATATTTATTAATAAAGATTAAAGCTAATGCTAGTAAAATTGTACCAACAAGAGCGATTATTAAATGAATTATCTTTTTATTCATTAGTATTTTCCTCCAAATAACCTTCAACATCTATTTCATTAATATGATTTAAGCTCTTTGTAGCTAAATATACTCTATAATAAATTAAAGAAATAATTATCACAGTTAATGTACCCGTTAAAATACAAGATGGCATTGTTGAGATACCCTTTATAAGAGCTGCCTTACTAGTAAGCGATTCAATCCACATATTGTAAAATAGCTTCCATATAAACTCAAGGGTTATATTAACAATTACTGATATTGTTGTAACAAAAACCACTACTCTTGTAACACTCTTAAGCTTTGTACTAAATATTCCCGCTAATATCAATAATAAACTAAATAAATAACCAAAAAACACTACTATTATAATATACATTGTTTTTTTATCAATTGATTTTGAAAGCGAAATTAAATCCGTTTTATAAAATATAATTACCAGACTTGTAAGGATAGCAAGAATAACACCTAAAGCGCTTAAGATAATATTAAAGGGAAGCTTTGATTTATGATTAATAATTAATCTAAATAAATAACCAACAATAAAGCCCATAAGAAACTTTAAAATAAAATATTGAATAAATCCAGGAAAACTACTATAAATAATTAAATCGTATAGGCCACAACCTATACCCCCCGCAAGACCACCAACAATAGGTCCACACAAAAGGGCTCCTAAAACACAAACAAAATTTCCTAAATGAACCATTCCCCCTGAAGGAAGCGGAATTTGTACCATTGTACCAACAAAAGCAAGTGCTGCAAAAATAGCACATATAATCATTTGATATACCAAACGTTGATTTTTCATATAACTCTTGAACCTTTCTTTTTTATTATATATAATATTAAACAATAAAACTGGTTCTTTTAAAAGTGCCAGTACTTAAGAAAGATATGGTACCAGATATGAATCTATTTACATTAGAATTTACCAAAAATAAATCTAAAACAAATGAACTTGCAGAAGCTATCGCTAATGATATTAATACTAATAAACTAAAGAAAAATGATAAACTTCCATCTAAAAGAGCATTAGCTAATCATTTAGGAATAAGCCTTAACACCGTAATAAATGCCTATCTTCTTCTTTTAAGTGAGGGCTATATTTATTCAATCGAAAAAAAAGGATACTTTGTTTCAGACAACGTTCTTATTAAAAACACTAATCATAGGATAATTTCTAATAAGGATATTAAAAACGACAATTATCTTTTTTCATTTAAAACCTCTAATATTGATTCTACTTTAATTCCTACAAATACACTAAAAAAAATCTATAATGATATTCTTAAAGATAATAATTATTTTTACAAAACGGATTTTTCTGGTGAAACATCACTAAAAGAAGCTATATGCCAATACCTATACGAAGTTAAAGGCATTCAAGCAAATATAGATGATGTTATTATTTCATCAGGTATTGATACTCTTATTCTTCAAATAATTAAGCTTACTAACGCTAATATCATCGCTATCGAAAATCCCGGATATAAGAAAATTGAAACAATAATTAAATATACCGAAAAAAGAATTGTATATCAAAATATTGATAATGAAGGAATTACAATTCCCAATGAAGCTGTTGATTTAATTTATACTACTCCTTATTCTCAATTCCCGTTAGGAATTAAAATGTCAAATCATCGTAAAAATGATTTAATAAATTATGCAAAAGCTAATAAAGGATACATTATTGAAGATTCATTTGATAGTGATTTTACGCTAAAGCCATTTATAACAAAAGCACTTTATTCAATGTCTGATAGTGTTTTTTATATTGAATCATTTTCAAAAAGTATCTCTCCATCATTCAGAATAAGCTTTATGTTACTACCACCAAAGCTCAGTACAAAATATAAAGCACTTCATAAAGGATTCTCTAATCCTGTATCAACAATTGAACAGCTTGTACTTGCAAAATACATAAGTACATCCTTCTTCAGCCATATTAACAGACTAAGAGTAAGTCTAAGGAAAAAACGAGAATTAATTATTGAAACATTAGATTTAAGTCTATTTGATATTTTATATGACCAATCATATTTAGCTATTATTGTAAGGCCTAAATATATTCCTTTAAATATTAAAGAAATTCTTTTAAGTAATAAAATAGATATATCATTTATTAATGATTTTATGTATAATGGTAAATCCGATTTAATTATGATTGGTTATAGTGAAATAGCGTTTGATAAAATAAAAGAAGGAATAATTCTTCTAAATAATATTTTTAGAAGAAAAAGGGATGCCTAATGTTGGGTACCCAATAAATTGGACTAAGTAATTTAATATTATAATT